>ERZ1643247.645-NODE-645-length-40695-cov-102.649532_pt1 | contig 40695 bp, 35 predicted proteins | sample MGYA00579264_ERZ1643247 | MGnify/ENA primary metagenome ERZ1643247 (study PRJEB29033, sample SAMEA4952262) | chicken gut metagenome | biome: Broiler Chicken; feature: Gastrointestinal Tract; material: Caecum | place: Ireland | collected 2018 | study: Broiler... | reverse complement strand
GCTGTGAAGTCCGCAGGAACTGCAGATGGCAGACATCACCTGCGCTTTATTCTCTTTTGGAACAATGATCATGACAAAATCCTGTTCTTCCTGAAGAGAGATTCCAAAATGCTGGCTTACATGTTCAGAATTCCGACGCCTTCCTCTCATAACGGTTCCTCCTTTGGCGCCTGCTTCTCTGGCCGTGTCGACAACCTGGTCGCTGTAGCCTGAAGTCACAGATACCCATATCACATTATATTTAGACTTCTCATGTATTTCCGCCATATCTCCTTTAATCCTTTCTTCAATTTTTCTTTTTATCTCATTCTGGTTAATATCTTCCCGAAATTCCTGTTTCAACATCTGGAGCATAGGGGTCTGCAGCCCTGTAATGGGGATCGTAAACGCAACGCCCTTTCCTTTCTGATGAAAGGAAAATTTCTCATCCATTTTTTTCAGCAGTTCATTTGCATTTGTTTTTGGCAGCAGGCCAATGGTAAGCAGGCGGAGGGTGCCTCCCAGTCCAAAAATGTCCATAATCTCCGAGGGAGCGGTTCCCTGTCCCCTGCACTGATACCAGATCGGAACATACATGGAATCCAGCATTGCTTCTAATTTTTTTTCATCTTCTTCCCGCATGATAAAAATCACTAAACGTAGAGCAACGGGTTTTTCTTCCTGTAACGCGCTCATTCAAAATCCTCCTCAATCTCAACAACCGTATCCTCTGAAAATTCTTTGATCTGAGGTACTGCTTTTGCTGCTTTCGATTTATGCATATAGATCAGACCCATGATCTGGATAGCCAGCAATGGCGCCATGGCTACAAGAGCAACTACGCCGAAGGCATCTGTGACCACATTTCCGCCCACGGCTGTACAGGCTCCCATAGCCAGGGGCAGCAAAAATGTGGAGGTCATGGGGCCGCTGGCAACACCGCCTGAATCAAAGGCAATACCAACGAACACAGAAGAGACGAAACGGCTCATTACAATGGCTATAATATATCCTGGGATAATAATCCAATAAATATTGATTCCTGTCAAGACCCTGACCATAGATAATGCAACCGCGCAGGCCACGCCAATAGACAGGGCCGAATTCATCATCTTATGGGATATGGTTCCTCCTGTAAGATCTTCTACCTGTTTATTCAATACCTGCACCGCCGGCTCCGCCTTTACAATGTAGTAGCCGATAATGATCCCGATGGGAACCAGCGCCCATTTAAATATACCTTCTCCCAGACCGCTTCCCAGAAGACTTCCCACAGGCGCAAAGCCTACATTGACTCCTGTTAAAAACATGATCAGCCCCAGGATCGTATAGACAAATCCCACTGCCATCCTCAGGACCTGGCGTCCATGGAACGTCCTGGTAAATAACTGAAAAAATATAAACACTCCTGCTACTGGCAGCATACTGACAGCCACTTCCTTACTGTATTCAGGAATCGCTACCACGAACTGTTTCACCACATCATGAGTGGTGGCAATATCCGTAATTTTCGTTGCCGTATAGACAGCCTCCTCCGGATTATAAAAGATTCCAAGGAGAAGCACCATCATGATCGGTCCTATACTGCACAGTGCAACCAGGCCGAAACTGTCGCTGGCGCCTTCCTTGTCGCTTCTTGCGGCAGAAAGACCTACGCCGAGAGCCATGATAAAGGGGACTGTCATAGGCCCTGTGGTAACGCCGCCGGAATCAAATGCGACAGCAGTAAAAGAATCTGGAGAAAAGAAAGATAACAGAAACAGAAGAATGTAAAATACCATCAGCATCATAGACAGGCTGATGTGGAAAATAATGCGCAGAACAGCTACCACAAGGAAAAGACCTACGCCTATGGCCACCGTCCAGATCAACACCTGATTGGGGATCGAAGCCACCTGATTTGCCAGGACCTGAAGATCCGGCTCAGCTATGGTAATGATCGCTCCCATCATAAAACTGACTAACACAATAAGGATAATACTTTTGCTCTTTATCAACCGTGCTCCTACGCTCTGTCCCAAAGCCGTCATGGACATCTCCGCTCCCAGTTGGAAAAACCCCATCCCTACGATCAGCAGCACCGCTCCCGTAAGAAAAAGAGCCAGAGTTCCGATCTCCATAGGCACCAGAGTGATACTCAGCACCAGTACGATCATCGTGATCGGCAGAACACTGGACAAAGATTCCTGGATTTTTTCTTTCAATTTTTCATTCACAACAGGCCACCGCCTCCTCATTCATTTTTTCTAAAAAACTTCTTTTTGTAACAGATGATATATTCAGTATATAAGATTTTTTATAATTCTTCAAACGAAAAACAAAATTTTTATATTTCAATTTTGTCAAGGGCCAAAACTTTATTAAATTTTTCGCTGTTCCGTATATTGTCAGCCGCCTGTGAGAATCATCTTAAAGAGAACATTCTGCATTTGCAGCATTTCTATTACGCGACAGGAGGATTCTTGCTATGGCACTTAATAAAGTTGAGATCTGCGGGGTGAACACTTCACGACTTCCCATTCTTACAAATGATGAAAAAGAGGTGTTGTTTGAACGGATAAAACAAGGTGACATGGAAGCGAGAGAACAATATATCAAAGGGAATCTCCGTCTGGTGCTGAGTGTGATCAAACGCTTTTCCAGCAGCAGTGAAAATCCCGATGATCTATTTCAGATCGGCTGCATCGGTCTTATAAAAGCCATTGATAATTTTGACACTACCTTAAATGTAAAATTTTCTACTTATGCGGTCCCTATGATCATCGGCGAGATCCGCCGGTATCTCAGGGACAACAATTCTATCCGGGTCAGCCGCTCTTTAAGAGACACAGCCTATAAGGCTATCTACGCCAAAGAAAACTATGTAAAACAAAATCTGAAAGAACCCACTATCAATGAGATCGCAAGTGAGATCGGCATTGAAAAGGAAGAGATCGTCTATGCTCTGGACGCCATTCAAAGTCCGGTAAGTCTCTATGAGCCGGTATATACAGAAGGGGGTGATACCCTCTATGTCATGGACCAGATCAGCGACAAAAAAAATAAAGAAGAAAACTGGGTAGAAGATATCTCCCTGAAGGAGGCGCTGAAACGTCTTGACGATCGGGAACGGAATATCATAGAAATGCGCTTTTACCAGGGCAAGACCCAGATGGAGGTAGCCCAGGAAATCGGTATCTCCCAGGCCCAGGTAAGCCGTCTGGAAAAACACGCGCTGAAAAATATGCGCGCCTATCTGAGGCCTTGAATTTTCTTCCATTTTCACAGGAAACATTGCTCTTATCTATTGGAAAAACCGCATCCGAAACCTGGATGCGGTTTTTCAATATTTATTATTCTGTTGTTAGTATTTCGCCGTTTCCCACAGCCTGCATTTCGCTCTTGATAGCGTCTACACTTGCCTGATCCGGCTGCATGACATACAGAGCGGTTCCCGGCATGGAATAACAATACTGACTGTCTCCGGTTCCTTCGGCTGCCATAGATTTAACATTCCAGCTTCCTCCGGAGTTTAACTGACCCTGGATCAGTTCCTGGATCTGGTCCATGGACATATTGGTCTCTACGCTGTCGCTTACCTGAGAGATCAGATCCGGCGCCTTCAGAAGCATTTCCGGGGTCATCATCTTCTGGATCATAGCCTGGATCACAGCCATCTGATTCTTTCCTCTCTGGTTATCTCCTCCTGCAAGGTTGTAACGTTCTCTTGAGAAAGCCAGGGCCTGTTTCCCGTTAAAATGGTTCAGACCTTTCTGAACGCTGATCACAGCGCCGCCGGCCCCGCTTGTGGTAAAGGCATACTCTGAATTTACGTCAACGCCTCCCATAGCATCTACCAGAGTGATCAAAGATGTAAAGTTCACTCTTGCATAGAATGGGATATCGATATCATAGAGATTCTCCAAAGTAGCCATGGACTTGTCTACTCCATAGATGCCAGCATGAGTCAGCTTATCTTTACTGTCCCCGCTTACCCCGGGTATCGTCACATAGTAATCACGGGGCGTATTGGAAAGGAGGATCTGTTTTGTTTTAGGATTCACTGTAGCGATAATATTTACATCACTGCGGCTCTTTGTGCTTACCGGACCATATACATCAATACCACTGATATATATGTTAAAGCTCTCATCTTCTACATTTACTTCGGCCGCCTTGCCCTGGATCGCCGCATCTATGTCATCATCACTTTCAATGCTGTACTGGGCAATGATCTTTATCTGGCTCTGGAAATTCTCATATACTTCATCCAAGATCCCGCCATATCCCTCATTATAAACGATTGCCTGGACGCTGCCATCCAAAAGGGCTCCTGCCTGCTCATTTAAGGTTCCATACTCGGCAGTCATAACCTCCGTTCCGGCTTCTTCATTGACCTTCTCCATAGCTTTGTCTACATCACTTCCGTCCTCTGCATGCTGTACGCCATATATATAATCCGAAGTATCCGACACCTTTTCCGCAGGATCGTCGCTTCTTACAGCAACCAGCATACTGTTTACCTGAGTTCCCAGAGTATCGCCGCTGATATCCATGACTGCGTCATGAGTCCGGTACAAATATACAGAGCCGAAGATCAGCACTGCTGACATGATCACACTGACCAGCTTGCTGATGATCGCCTTACCCCTGGAAATTGCCTGCAAAGTAAATAACAGCGCTGCAAATACCAGAAGGATCGCCCCCAGACCTGCCACATATTTCACCGGGATCATGCCCAGTCTCCATATAAAGGCAAGAAAAACCAGAGTCAGAAGCAACTGTATAAGTACCAGAAATTTACCCACAGTACGAAAAGCACGGTTGATCCGTTTTTTTCTCTTTTTCACCGATTTTGTGGTGTTATCATGGTTTCTGTTTTCCATCTTACTGCTCCTTTTTTCATATCCTATATAGAAGTTGTTCCTATTTTTGCCCCTGTTTTGGGCATTTCATTCTTTAATATAATATAATTTTCCTGAAAAAGCAACCATATCCGATATTTTCCCGGATTATTCCCATTTTTTCCCAAATTCCTTATCTGCCGGTCACTGTTTTTCATGGAGGATTTTCCGGATCTGTGCTATAATCGAATTATAGAAAACGTATATATGGTGTAGCAGAAAGGGGGAATTTCTATGGCACATCGTATAATTACGATCAACAGAATGTATGGAAGCGGAGGAAGGCTTTTGGGGAAGGCCCTTGCAGAGAAACTAGGGATCGGTTTTTATGATAAAGAGCTGATCCGGCTGGCAAGCGAAAAAAATCAGATCCCTTATAAGGAACTGGAAAAAGTAGATGAAAGAAAAGCCAGCCAGTGGCGGCTGCCTGTAAAAGAACAGATGCAGATGGAGCCTCAATACCATTTTCATCCCATGAACGATGTTTTATTTGAGACCCAGAGCCAGGTGATCCAGGAACTGGCTCAGAAAGAAGACTGTATCATTGTGGGCAGATGTGCCAATTATGTCCTGGGAGACAAATGTTTCAGCCTGTTTGTCTATGCGCCTTTTGAATACCGCGTCCAGTCTATTATGGAACGTCTGGGCCGGGAAGAAAAAAGCGCCCGGGCTCTGGTAAAGAAAATGGATAAAACCAGAAGATCCTACTATGAATTCTTTACCGATGAAAAATGGAAAGATCTGTCCAACTATCAGATGTGCATAGATACCAGCCGTTTTGATCAGGAATTTCTCCTGAAACTGCTGGCAGATGTATATACCGCTCTGTAGACCATAAACCAGGAAAGAGCCTGACATGCAGCTCATACAAACATCTGCCAGGACCTGTTGTCTTATAGGAACAAAAAACAAACCCCCGGGAAGACCTGAGAAAGCTTGTTTTCATCTTGGCCCCCGGGGGGTCTGTTCTTACAGGCAGGCTTTGATCTTCTCGATCATCCCTTCATATTCTGCCTGGCTGAGATATTTCTTGTCGGGATTCATCTGGAACACGCCTCTGTGCTCATCCTGTCTCTGATATTTCGGCACCAGATAAATCCTCCTTTTCTGCCTCTGCTTTTATGATAATGATAAGCATTTTCCCTGTCCGGTTCAGAAAAAAAGCCGTCTATCATGGACAAAAGGTCCGTTCTTTTTTATAATGAACAGGTCCGGATCCACAGAGCAATATTCTCTGCAGGGCTGTCTCGGCCAAGGTTCCGGAACATTATATGCTATCAGGAGGATGATTATTTTGAATGAAATTATAAAAAACTTACTTACAAGAAAGTCCGTACGTTCCTACACAGATCAGGAAATCTCGCCTCAGTGTAAAGAACAGATTCTCCGCGCCGCCATGGAAGCACCCACTGCCGGGAACCAGCAGATGTATACCATTTTGGATATTACCTGCCAGGATCTGAAAGAAAAACTGGCCGTTACCTGCGATAATCAGCCCTTTATCGCAAAGGGAAAGATGGTCCTTATCTTCTGCGCAGACTTTCAGAAATGGTATCAGGCCTTTAAGATTGCCGGCTGCGATCCCAGAAAACCCGGTCCCGGAGATTTTCTTCTTGCGGTAGAAGACGCTGCCATCGCCGCCCAAAATGCCGTAACCGCTGCCCAGAGCCTTGGGATCGGCTCCTGCTATATTGGCGATATCATGGAAAACTATGAGACCCACAGAAAACTCCTTGACCTGCCGGAATTTGTATTTCCTGCTCTTATGCTGGTATTTGGTTACCCCACCCCTCAGCAGCAGGAAAGAGAAAAGCCAAGGAGAGCTCCCCTTGACTTTATTGTTCATGAAAATACCTATCCCCGGTTCTCTTCGGAAGAAATCCGTGAAAACATTGCAGATTTAAAAGGCGAGGACTTCGATTCCTATATGAAACGGTTCTGCAAAAGGAAATATCAGGCAGATTTTTCCCTTGAAATGTCACGCTCTGTGGCTGCTGCTCTGAAAAACTTCCAGGAGTGACTTACTATCAAAATATGGATTGATATATTCTTATCTTAATATTCTGTTTTTAAACAGCCCATTCCTTCTCCTACCCAGCCGCCGGAGAGGAGATGGGCTTTCATATTTTTCTGAAGAGATGTTTCTTCCGGAAGGTCTTCCAACGGAAGATCTTTTCTTTTAAACACCCATTCCATAAATTCATTTCTGTCCTTATAAACTTCTTCCACAGTAAACATTTCCTGAAATTTCAGTATCCTGGAATTTTCTCCCAAAAGCTCTTTTAAAGCCGGGCTCAGCAGCCAGGAACAGCACTTATAGGAAACCTTATCCCAGGAGGAATCCTGTTTTACAAAGAACTTTTTCGCCTGATAAAAAGAATCTTTCATCTTCTTTGGATCCAGGACTGCATCAGAGGGAATATGAATGGAAATATACCTTTTCCCATTTTTCTCTTCCACTTTTTCATACTCCAGTTCTCCCAGACGGAAAAGCTGGAGAGATAGCTGCCTTCCAGTCCAGAAATCCCGATCAAAACCGTAAAGGCCATAGCTGACCTTATGTTCTTCCACAAACCTGGAAAAGCATTTCATGGTATCGTCAAAGACCTTCTCTTCTATCTCCTGTTCCTGATATTTTTCCCAGGAGATCACGGCCGCTTTTAACATACAATAAAGGATCTTCAGCCCCCTGGGATCTTCTCCCATGGATTCCTTCAGATCTTCTCTTGCTCTCTGCCAGTTCTCTGTCTCTGTCAGTTTCCGGATTTCCTTATCTGCCCGGGAAAACTCTTTTTTTCTTCTATTGCTAAAACAGCTTCTTCTACTTCTTTCTGCAGTTTGATACGGCTGCAGATGTCTTTCAGGCTTTCCATTTTATGCTCCCTGCCGTTTTTCTTCCAAATTTCTTAAGTGTTCCTCTGCTTTTCTCATATCACGATCATAATTTTCAATTTTCTGATTCAGCCGGTCTAAAGATTCCTGCATTTCATCCATCCGGGAGATGAGCTGGTCTCTCTGGTCCACCAGGATATTTTTTCTGGCTTCCAGGGTTGCATCCCCCTGCTGGAAAAGATCCACATACTCGATAAGTGCCTCGATCTGTACCCCGGCTTTTCTCATACACTTCATCAGTTCCACCCAGCCGCAGGAAGCTTCGTCATAATTGCGGATCCCGCTTTTCGTCCTGGGCACCGGAGGGATCAGGCCGATCCTTTCATAATACCGGAGAGTATCCTGTGAGATATCATATTTCTTGCTGACTTCTGCTATGGTCATGGTCATTCATCCTTTCCTTTGAATACTTCTGGTATAAGGATATAACCTGTACCTGGCTCTAAGTCAAGGATTTTCTTACAAAAGAAGCAAGACACAGCTAAATTGAACTATAGGTATATCATATCTTCTAATGGTCTATAAACTCTTCGATAAAATAGATAAAATGTTCGACGAGGATGTTCCCTGAGAAGATATTCTGTTCCAGATAAACGCATCGAAAAGCGCGCTGTATAAGATGGGACAGGTGGGCCTGGAAGGCCCCTCTGACTATACAGAAAAGATAGTCTTATTCTTCTCCCGGCATCTTCCAAGCATGATGATCTGTATGGAGAAGATGATGGGCTTTTTCGGAAAGGGGCGCTCCCAGGTAATCCTGGTAGCATTTGATCACAGAAGGATTTTCATGGGAAAAACGCAGATTATTTACTTTATCCAGTCCATAAAGCACCTGGTTTCTCACTGCGGACAGTTCTTCTCCTTCCTTAATAGGCTGGCCTCCGCCACCGGTACAGCCGCCGGGACAGGCCATGATCTCTACAAAGTCATATTTCACCTTGCCTTTTCGGATAGCCTTCATCAGCTTCCTTGTATTGCCCAGACCGCTGGCAACGGCTACCCGGATAGTCTGCCCTGCCAGATTAAATTCTGCTTCTTTCCAGCCTTCCATTCCTCTTACCTTTTTAAAGGAATCCGGATCGGGATTTCTGCCTGTTACCAGGTAATAGGCTGTCCGCAGGGCCGCTTCCATCACGCCTCCGGTAGCTCCGAAAATGATACCCGCTCCTGTACCGGTTCCCAAAGGAGTGTCAAATTCTTCCTCTTCCAGTTTGGAAGGATCAATATTTTCAGAGCGGATCAGGCGGACAACCTCCCTGGTAGTCAGCACCCCGTCTACATCCTGTCCGGCCTCTGCGTCATTCATCACCGGAATATCGCATTCATGTTTCTTGGCGATACAGGGCATAATAGACAGAGAAAAAATTTTGGAAGGATCCACTCCTAAAAGCTGCGCATAATAAGTTTTGGCGATGGCTCCAAACATCTGCTGAGGAGATTTGGCGCTGGAGAGCTGATCCACCATATCCGGATACTGGGATTTCATAAATCTGACCCAGCCGGGGCAGCAGGAAGTAAACATAGGATATTTCTCCAGGTCTCCTTTTTTTAGCCGTTCCAGAAATTCGCTGCCTTCTTCCATGATTGTCAGGTCTGCGCCAAAATTCGTATCAAAGATATAATCGAACCCCATCTGCCGCAGGGCAGCTACCAGACGTTTCGCTGTGGCAAACTCTCTGGACAGGCCGAAGGTCTCTCCCCAGGAAGTCCGTACCGCCGGAGCAAGCTGTACCACCGTGATCCTTTCCGGATCTGCCAGTGCCTCCAGAACCCGGCGACGGTCGTCCCTTTCCCTTAAGGCCCCTACAGGGCAGTGGGTAATACACTGGCCGCAGAGAGCGCAGTCAGACTCATTGATCTTCCGGTTTCTAGAAACATCTACTGTTGTCCTGGATCCGGTTCCCGCCACATCCCAGATATTCAGGCTCTGGATCTTGTCGCAGACCTGAATGCATCGCATACATTTCACACATTTTTTTGCATCCCGTATCAACGGAAAATCCATTGGCCAACTGGATCTGGGCAGTTCGATCTCAAATGGCAGATCCAGGATCCCCAGATCATTGGAAATGGTCTGCAGACTGCAGTTGCCGCTGCGTACGCAGGTCGCGCATTTACAATCATGCTGGGAGAGGATCAGTTCCACATTATTTCTCCGGCTTTCTCTGACTTTGGGGCTGTTTGTAAACACTTCCATGCCGTCCCATACTTCATTATTGCAGGCGGTTACCAGTTTTGCACAATCCTTTACCTCCACTACGCAGACACGGCAGGCGCCGATTTCATTAATGTCTTTTAGGAAACACAGGGTTGGGATCCGTATCCCTGCCTGGGATGCCGCATCCAGAATGGTGGTTCCTTCTTTTACTTCCACACTCTTTCCGTTAATCTTCAATTTTACCATTTTTCAATCCTGCCTCCTTTCAGTATGCCAAATCCAAAGTGATCGCAGCGGATACATCTTCTGGCTTCCTGACAGGCTTCTTCACAGGTCATTCCTTCTTCGATCAATTCAAAGTCCTGGATCCTCTCGGAAGCCTGACGGACCTTCATATTTACCCTGGCGCAGCTGCGGTTATCATCCAGACGTACTCTAGGGATTTCCACATCTGCGGAGATTACATGATTGTAGCCCAGGAATTCATCAATATTTGCCGCCGCCACCTTTCCTGCGGCGATTGCCCGGATAACGGTCGCCGGTCCGGTAACACAGTCGCCTCCTGCGAAGACGCCGGTAATATCTTTGGTTTTTACGCCGCTCCAGCTCATAGCTTCAATAACGCCCCGCTTCACCGGGATTCCCTGTTTTTCAAATTCCTTGGATTCAATGCCCTGACCGATAGCCACGATCACTATATCACAGGCAAGACGTACAGGAGCTTTTTCAGATATCATGGGAATGGGTCTTCCATGTTTCATAGGGCCGATGATCTGAGGCTGTACCCACAAGGCAGCCGCCCTGCCACTGTCATCTACTTCAATCCTTAAAGGTGCATGAAGATCCAGCAGTTCACATCCTTCTTCAATAGCGCCTTCGATTTCTTCTTCCATAGCGGTCATGTCCACCCGCCGTCTCCGATAGGCGATCCGGACCCGCTTTGCCCCCAGACGAACTGCAGACCTGGCTACGTCCATTGCCACATTGCCGCCGCCTATGACTACGATCTCTTTTCCTGTGAAATCCGGCATCTCGTCATCCCCGATCTCCCGGAGAAGTTCCACAGCAGAGATCACGCCTTGGGCTTCTTCTCCTTCAATGCCGATCTTTCGGTCAATATGTGCTCCGATAGCAATATATACTGCATCATACTCTTCTCTTAAATCTGCGATATTGGGATCCTCTCCCACAGTCACCTCTGTCTTGACATGAATACCCAGGCTTAAAAGATGGCTGATCTCTCTGTCCAGTTCTTCCCTTGGCAGGCGATAATTGGGAATACCGTAGCGGAGCATGCCCCCCAGCTTCTTCCTCTGTTCAAAGATCGTCACCTGGTGGCCCATGAGGGTAAGATAGTAGGCTGCGCTGATACCTCCCGGGCCTCCTCCTATAACAGCCACCTTCTTTCCTGTCGCTACCGCAGGTACAGGGAGGGGAACGTCCCCTGCATGATCCACGGCAAAACGTTTCAGACCCCGGATATTTACCGGATCGTCTACCATGGTCCTGCGGCAGCGGACTTCACATGGATGCTCGCAGATCAGGCCGCAAACTACTGGAAGAGGATTATCCTTTCGGATCAGTCTAACTGCATCTCCATATCTTCCTTCAGCCACCAGCGCTACATAGCCGGGAATATCCACTCCCGCAGGACATTGGGATACACAGGGAACCGGCTGGTTCAGTTCAAATTTACATCTTCCTCTTAAAATATGTTCCTCAAAGTCATCTCTAAATCCACGGATCCCTTTCAGGACCATCCTGGCCGCTTCATAGCCGATGGCACAGTCTGCGGAATAGAAAATATTACGGGCCGTTTTTTCAATAAGATCGATCACCGAAAGATCCGCCCGTCCATCCAGGACCTGTTCCATCAGTTTCTGGAGCTGTCCAAGCCCGACTCTGCAGGGCACACATTTTCCACAGGACTGGGCATGGCAGAGTTTCAGAAAAGACGAAGCAAGATCCACAGGGCACAGCCCCGGCGGGCTGGCGCTGATCCGCCGCTCCAGATCTTTATACAGTTCTTCTATCGTTGCCTGCGCTTTGTTCTGCGTAATGATGCTTAATCTGCTCAATAAAAATTCCTCCTTTCTTTTATCCGGAAAGAATCCTGATCTCCAGGTTTTCTTTCCCTGCAGTCACAGAAGAGACAGCGCTCCCTTAGCAGTCTTCCGATAAAAAAATAAAGGCGGCATTTATCTTTTCTCTGATAAATGTCGCCCAGACGTACGGCTGCTCTATAAACTTTTGCCACATTATGGTTCTCCATCTTATACGTCAGCGGCAAAAGCCCTTTCTTTAAATCCAAAATACCATATTCTTTATCTTCTGTCAATTTGATTTTGAAAATAAAGTTCTCTTAATTATATGTCTTATTTTGTATTTTCAGAATTGTTTTCTGTATATTTACAATTTTAAGGATATGCCTCCGCTCTCAGCAGCCTGTAATAGATCTCCTTCTGAAAGAAGATTCTTTACTTCTTCTATGTATGGTTCTAAAGCCACATCTTCCTCCACCGCCGGCATAACCTGACGGATCTTTGCGTATACTGCTTCTATAGCAGGAGAAGATTTCAGTCCCGGATAAAACTCCTTTGCCTGCGCAGCGCAGATCAGTTCAATAGCAAGGATATACTGACCGATCCGTACACAGTCATATGCCTTTTTCGCGGCATTATATCCCATGCTTACATAGTCCTCCTGGTTTGCGCAGGTCACCACATTATCCGTCGCCGCCGGAGCAGCCAGAAGCCGCATCTCTCCGATCAGCCCCGCAGAGGTATACTGGATCATCATCAGACCATCGCTGAACTCTGCATTTGCGTTTAAGAAAGGCGGGAGTTCACTTACATGACGGTTGACCAGGCGGTCTGTCCTTCTTTCCGACATTTTTGCCAAATCCGTAAGGGCAATGCATAGGAAATCAGAAGCCATACCCAGATAGCTTCCATCCGCATTACATCCCATCACTGCCTCTGCATCTCCTTCATCTTCAAAGATGAGAGGATTATCCACCGAAGAATTTAATTCGATCTCTATCGTTGACAGGCCATCGGATAATGCCTTTTTTACAGCGCCATGAAGCTGAGGAATACAGCGTAAAGACAGGGCATCCTGCACCCGATAATCCTTATATTTTTCGATAATCTGACTTCCTGCCAGCAGATTCCGGATATTCTCCGCCGTCTTTATCTGGCCCGGATGAGGCCTTGCCAGCATAAGCCTCTCATCCATAGCCATAACGGTTCCTTTCAGCATTTCCAAAGAAAATGCCCCTGCTATATCCGCTGTTTTCGCAAGGATCACAGCATCATAGTAAGCCAGACATGTCAGCGCCGTTACGGACGTTGTTCCTGATACAAGGGTAAGCCCCTCTTTGGCTCCCAGAACAGCCGGTTTTAATCCGGCCCTTTCCAGGGCCTCCTTTCCTGAGCAAAGTTCCCCTTTGTACCATGCCTTGCCTTCTCCGATCAGCACCATACCGATATGGGCTTCCAGTCCAATATAGCCTACCGATCCATGTTTAGGAACTCTTGGAAGGATCCCTCGGTTCAGGCATTCCCTCAGAAGTTCCAGGGTCTCCAGCCGGAATCCTGTATGTCCGCTGCCAAAATGAAGCAGCATAATAAACATCATAGCTCTTACCCCTTCTTCTTCCAGAGGTTCCCCTACGGATACGGTATGGGCCAGGATATGATTTTTCTGGATCTTTATCCGCTCTTCTTCCGGAACAAATTTTCTGCAGTTATCTCCCAGCCCTGTAGTAATCCCATAGATTGCCTTTCCTTCCCGGCTGAACTTTTCTACATAGGCCCTGCACCGGCTGACTCTGTCTTTATATTTCTGAGAAAACTCTACTTTTGCATGATATCTTGCTACCTTGATTACCTGTTCCAGCGTGTTCTTTCCTTCCAAAATTACAGTCTTCATTCTCACTCTCCATTCAATTCAGCAGTCTGTTGTTTTCATAGCCTCCTTCCAGAGATACGCTCATACGCTTTAATCTCTGATAGACGTCCTCTTCAAGCCCTATAAAGTCCTGATTTCTTTCACTGACAGGCTTATTGCCGAAAATTTCCCCAGGCACATAAACCTGTCCTCCGGGTTTTATAGGCGGACATGCTCTTACTTCCTCGGCAAGATGGTCCACCTGCTCTTCAAAGTCCTGCAGATCTGTAAACATTTCTGTTGAGAACGCCAGGAACAGATATCCCAGATCATACTCATCTTTTCCATCCTTTCCCATCTTTGCTCCTACAAAAGCGCCGGTCAGGATCTCCAGAGCATAGCATAAGGCATAGCCTTTTGGCCCTCCAAAGGGTACTCCTGCTTCTGCCTGCTTCGGATCTGTGGTAAACTTTCCTTCTTTATCTATAAAAGCATTCTCCGGTAAAGGCCGGTGTTCCACCATTGCCTGCCGCACTTCTCCCCAGACTTTCTGGGATGTGGCAAAGTCAAAGATATAAGGTTTTCCTCTGCCGCTTGGGAAAGAAAAGCATAAAGGATTGGTCCCGAATATGCCTCTGGCTCCTCCAAAGGGAGCCACACATGCAGGCCCTCCATTGTTGGTGATCATTCCTACCAGTCCTTCCTGGGCAATTTTTCTGGCATAAGGAGTCACCCGGGAATATCGGCTTACATTTTTCAAAGCTACAATTCCGACTCCGTACTCTTTTGCAGCCTCAATGGCAAGGTTGGTCCCGTATAAAGCCCCAATATGTCCCAGTTCTCCGTTGCCGTCTATCTGGGCGTAACAGCCCGTCTTCCTGACCAGCTTCATATCTCCTTTTCTTCTTGAAAGTCCTGCGTCCACAGTCAGGAATTTAGATATCCCATGGGTCTTATGTCCTTCCAACTCAGATTCCAGATAATCGGATACCATAAAATCTGCATATTCTCCGCTGATCCCCCGGATCTCCAAAGACTTTGTCATCAATTCTTTTATCTCTTCTATTTCTACGGTCACTGTCATATCCTGTACATTCCTCCTTTAATAAGCTCTCCCCGAAGGGTTGTCAGATTTTTTGCTTTTCGCTTTTTTGGTAAAGGAACTTCTATTTCTCCTCTGCATGATCCAGGATCTCGATCACTCCCCGGTCGGCATCCACCAGGATCCTGTCACCGTCTTTTACCTCCTCATAAAAAGCAGGATCCACCCGGTCTACCATAGGGATCTCCATGATGATAGCGCTGGACACCAGTACAGTTTCCGGATACTGGATGATCATGGCGGCAGGAGAATTATTTTTCTGATTTAACTGATAAAGTCCGTCTGCCTGTACCACGGAGCTTCCCTTGCCTCCTGGAAAGATCAATACTTTATGGGATACGGACTTTCCTTCCAGATCGTGGGCCTTCTCAATAACCTTTCCTGTAGCTGGATCTATGAGATAAAACATGATATTGTCTTTTGATACGACCGCCTCTGCTTCTGCCCGTCCTTCTGAAATCTTATGACATTGAAATACTTTTCCCATTTTATTTTACCTCCCCTGTAAGTGCTGCCTGTATACATGTATCAAGGTCCCGTATAACAAAATGGATACCCCTCCGCTGAGGATAATAGGCACATTTCGGCGATTCTGTAATGCCTACCTTTCCCGTCAGATGTCTCCAGCAGGGCTGATCCGGACAGCTGTCCGGCACGATAAATCCTCCGGCAGCAGTAATAATTTCATCCAGTCCCATCCGGACGGCCATCTCTTTTACATGACTGGAGGTCAGGATCCACATTTCTTTTTTCAGCTTTTTCCCTTCTACCTGCTCCGCAATATGCTTTACTTCTTCTAAAGTAAAATGCGGACAGCCAAACATTGCAAAATCGATTTCCCGGTTTCCTTCCAGGGAAATTTCCTTCAGGATCTCTTCTTTGTCCTTATTGGTGATCACTACTTTCCGCACAGGTTCTTTTCCTCCGAAAGCAGTCTCCAGATCCGGCGCTTCCGGGGTATATCCCACAATATGATACATTCCATAGGCCCCTGAGGTATTTAACTGAGCGCCTAGATTTCTAAGGGCCTCTTTTGTAATAGTTTCCTTTGGAAAGCCGGTAAATACCGGAATCCCCTCACCGATCTTCTTTCCAAGCATGCCGATGATATGATAGTCGAAGGGGGTTTTCACATCGGCCTGAATCTCTACCAGGACAGTTCCTTTTCTGTTTTCGTCCAATAGAAGTCCGTATTCCGGTACATATCCGGTTATAGCCGCACACAAAGCGCTGTTTGCCCCTTCCCGGTTGGTCCTGGCGCCCCAGACGGCATTTGCGTAGGGTGTCGCGCTGGATTCTGAAAAAGCGATCACTTCTTTATAGTTCGGTACATTCGTATCTATGTATGGCGTACAGTTATAACTAAGCTGGGCTCCCAGGGCTTTATAGGCATTGTGCGTGCGCTGCATCAGATCTGCAAATTCCGGCGCTACCATATTTCTGTTTTTAAAAAATTCCAGACAAAATCCCGGATTCACTGTAGGAGTTACGCGGCATCTTGCTCCTCCTTCCAGCATTTTTTCTGCGAACCACAGGTCTGCTTCCTGATTTGAAAGGGCAACATGAGCTCTGGTAATAGGCACCATCCGCTCTGCGCCAAAGGATTCTCCAATAGCCACCTGGATCTTCATGGCATAGGCGGTTCCTTTTCCATATTTCCCATCCAGCATATCCTGCTGATGTTGTGTAAGCTCCATTTGATTTCCTCCTGTAAAATTTTTTCTATGATCTGACTTTTTTAAGTTTTCTATAATTTTACAATAGCTCCCACTTCTATTTTCATACCTCCCCATAACTCCAGGGCTACACCGCTTCTGGCCGGAGGGCATTCTGTCCCGAAAAATTCTTCGTAGATCTCATTCATAGCATCAAAATCTTTCATAGTGGACAAAAACACATCGCATTTCACTACATCTTCCATAGTGGCTCCCAATTCTTCCACGATCAGTTTCAGATTGCCGAGAGCTCTCCTTGTTTCTTCCTGAATAGTTCCATGGATGATCTCTCCTGTTTCGGGATCCAGAGCAATCTGACCTGAGACAAAGGCAAATCCTCCTGCTATAGCAACTTCTGCCACCGGACCTCCAAAAACCTTCATGCTCTTAGGGGTAAATACTTCTTTTTTCATCTTACAAGACTCCTTTCATTTTTCTTCTATCATTCTCTATATATATGTTTATCAGAGACTTGTCGGAAAACCGTCTGACAGAAAGGCTTTTTTATCCCGAAGGAAAGGCGCAGGACTTTTCTGCAAAAAAAGAAGGAGCTGTCGCATTAAACATATGTCGAGAATATTCTCGAACTTGTTTAATGCGACAGCTCCCCCTTTGTCATTCTTCTAATCGTTTCAGTTCTTCTCTCAGGAAGTCGCTGTCAAGCCTTTTTTCCAGATTCCCAGAGATTTTTTTGTGCTTTTCCCCCTCTTCTGCTGCTCCTGCGGCTTCCAGTATGATCCCAATGCACATCTCGGCTTTCGCCTCTCCCCAGACAGATCCTACCTTTGCAAAGTATTCTTTAGCTGTATATGCATATTGCTCTGCTTTTTCAAGCTCTCCCAGGCGATACAGGGCAAAACTCATATCTGAGTAAAAGATCCCGGTCTCTCCATATATTTTGTATTTCTCTCCCAGATGGATCGCCTGTTCCAGGTATCCGCAGGCCTCTCTCCATTTTTTCTGCCGCATATAGCACAAGCCCATATTATGATAGCAGGCAGAAAGTTCTTTCAGATATTTTTCCTTTTTCTCCTCTCTCTGATCCAGGTAATGAATGGCCTCCTGATAAATCTTTTCTGCTTCCGCATACTCGCCGTTCTTGACCTTTGAGGTCGCCAGATAACGCAGCAGCATGCATTCCTCTTCTACATGATGATGGGTACAGTCTTTCATAAATGTCATACAGGTGTCGATCACCTTCTGCATAAACTCATTTTGTCCGGTCAGGTCTCCGTACAAAATAAGCTGCAGGTAATTATAAAACATGTAGTCTCTGTCCTGAAGATCTCTGGCCAGCTCCAGGCTTTTTTCCACATGTTTCCTTCCCTGTCCGCTGTCTCCCACAAACATTTCGTATCTTCCCAGCAGATACTCAACATGCATAAAGATAGGCGCGAGTTGCGGATTTTTCTCCTGCTGTTCCTTGATCTCACCTGCCAGAAGCACCAGTTCATCCTCCTTGGCATAATAGCCATCTATATTTCCCCTAAAGACAGCTTTTCTCGCCAGCATAGGATAAAGCGCATATGTAATCGTATAAAAAGGTTCCAGATATCTGACTTTGTACTCATATGTTTTATATAAATTGCCGCACTGCTCATAATGATATAAAACCAGGGAACAGGTTTCCAGATCCGGGGTTTTACTGTATTTTTCTTCGTAAAACCGGGCGATATAAGCGTGGTACATATTTCTTTTTTCAGTAGACAAGGATCTGTATACATACTCATGGAGGATCTGATGGCGGAACCCATAGCGGATTTCCCCTTTTGACCATTTTTCGCAAAGGATCTTTTTCTCCAGCAAAGGCTCCAGGCTCTGCCGGAGCTGCCCGTTCTCCAGACCAAAGATCTGATTGATTTCCTGAAGAGAAGCTGGAAGAGAAAAAATAGACAGAATATCCAGCAGCATACGCTCCTGCCTGGACAGTCTGAGAAGACGGCTCTGGATCACATTTGTGGTCTTGTCTGTAAATCCTTCCCAGGTATCCCCTTCATCAAAAAGCCGCAGAGATTCCATGAAAAAAAGAGGATTTCCCTGGGTCTTATCATATATTTCCCGGGCCAGTACAGGATTCTTTTCCAGGCCGCTGCCTGCCTGTCTGATAATCTCCTGTGTTTCCGCGAAAGTAAATGGCTTCAGGATGATCTCCTTTAAAAGTCCTCTGCCGATCAAAGGGATCTTGAAATTTTTTATAGCGTCTCCGTCCTCTTCCCTGTACGCGGCAATAACCAGGAAATTTCCATGTCCCATACGAAATAATAGATTACTCATGAGACGTACGCTCATAGTATCCATCCACTGGATATCATCGATCAGAAGAAGGATCTTCTTATTCCGGAAATATTTCGATAAATATCGGAAAACCGACTCCGTCAGGACTTCAAACCTGGTCATCAGGAAGCGAAGATCCGTATCCGCTTGATTCTGAAGGATATCAATAGGGGAATCTACCGTCAGTCCATTTTTTCTGCAGTATTCTGATACAGCATCCATAATACCGTACCAGGCCATCAGGTAAAGCTCCTTTTCCGTCTCACAGCAATTCCAGGTGAAGACCAGATAATCCGACTTTCCGAACAGCTTATGGATCTGTTCCAACAGCATGCTTTTTCCAATGCCCGGCTCACCGGTTATCAGATAAGATATCTGACTTCTTTCATCAGTTTCTTCATTGGCCAAAGCCTGGGAATAGATATCGTAAAGGATATCCGCCCTTCCAAAAAAATAATCTTTTGTCTTCAGATCAGAAAGTTTTAACCTTTTCCTCATGCCTGAAATTTTCTTATACAGATTTTTCGTTTCTTCTTCCGGCTCTTCTCCCACTTCTTTTATCAAAAACTCTCGCAGTTTCTGATAAAGTTCTACGGCTGCCGGATATCTGCCGACTTCTGCCATTTTCTTCATAATGCAGCGGTAGATTTCCTCATCCATCCATTCCTGCTGCAAAAATATCCGTCCGCTTTCTTCCAGAAACTCCGGCTCTTCTCCGGGTTTCAGACTTATGATCTTCAGTTGAAGTGCTTTTATATAATCCCGTCTGCGTCTGAGTCTCTCGCCCTCCGCCCAATTTTCAAATTCGTAACAGTTTTTTACATAGAAAAACTGCAGAAACTCTCCTTTTACTCTTTCCAGCAGGTTTGCTCTTGTATCCTGCTCAACATCAATACAGATATCCCGTTCCCTGTTCAAAGCAATCCTGCTGTTCCCTTCTATGATAAGAATATCCTGTCCCAGAACCTTCCGTATATTATAGAGAGCATCTCTTAAGTTCTTTCTCGCAGTAGCTTCACTGGAATCCGCCCACAAAACTCCGATAGCCTGATTTCTGGTTATCTGATTATTTACGCATAGATAATAAAACAGCCCTTCAACCTTTTGGTAGGGGAAACTAACCTCTTCGCCTTTCAGCCGTACCATAGGAGTGCCCATAAGCCGGACTTCTATGTCATGCCGCCATTTCTGTTCTCCTCTCTGAGATGTATATTCTATATTCATGCTTTCACCCTGACTTCCCGCTGCAATCTTTCATACATTCTCGTTCTCTCATATGTAAAATACTATATCATAAAATAAGTACCTCTGCAAAGTCTAAAAAGCGTCGGAAGCTTATTTCCCGGTTTCCGTATATTCTTTTGATTTCATCAAAAATCCCCTGGAAGTTACCCAGACAACCGTCTGCCCCAGTGTATTGTATCGCTCACATTTTCCATACTGATACAGTACGCCAGAAACTCCCAGGGGAATTTTTTATGATTCTGTTTTCATACCTCTTCTGCTGTTTCTTCCAGCAGATCTAAGATTTGTCCGATCCCTTTTTTCCCAAAAGAAACCCGGCTGTCGTTTATGATCAGGCAGGGAACGCTCATGATCTGATACCTTTCTTTCAGATCCGGATAATGGGCCAGATCAAACATCTCCGCTGTGACCAGAGGATTTTCTAGAGCGATCTTCTGGGCCGCCATGACTACATCCGGGCACATGGTACAGGACAGGGAAACTGCGATCTTCAGATCCGTTTTTCTGGTGATCTTCCGGATCCGCTGCCGGATATCCTCTCCCATAGACTGGCCGGGGCCTGCTCCATTATAAAGAGCGATAATAAAAGAATTAAATTCATGGCCTCCGGGAACTCCGTGGAATTCTGCCCCAAGATAATTTCCCTGGCTGTCGCAGATCCGCAGAGAAGGGCAGGTTACTCCTTCTGCTCCGGTCCTCTGTATCTCATAACGGACCTTTTCACTTAAAGGTTCCATTTCCCGGACAAAGCCTTCCACTTCCCGGGACAAAGAGGAATCATCCAGATAAGCTTTTACCAGGATCTTCTTTTCAAATCTGGCAAATACCGGAGCCAGTGATTCTTTCATCTCTCCTGTAAGAAAGCCTTCCTCACCGGCAGATGTTTTTTTCTTTTCTTCCCCCTGGAACGGCTTTTTTATCTCTGTTGTGTTTCCTCTCTCTCTTTTGATCCCCAGGTTTTTTCCCGCCTCTGCCTGAACAGTGAAGGTTTCCCCGGTGTCTTTCTTTCTGAGGACCACATATTCCAGCATATCCCTTCCTCCGGCTTCTGTGATCTCCGTTTCAAAGGATACGAAAATATCCGGATGGGCCAGAAGTTCCTCTACAGCAGTTCCGGCGCAGCTGAATTGTTTTCCTCTTACCACCACAGTGATCTTTCTGGCATATCTGGTAAGGAAAAGGGCTTCCTCCACCGCTGCAAATCCGCCGCCCACTACAAAAATGTCTTTCCCTGTAAAGAACTCTCCGTCACAGGTGGCGCAGTAAGCCACTCCTCTGCCCCGGAATTCTTCCTCTCCCGTAAATCCCGCCTTTCTGGGGCTTGCTCCTGTGGCAAGGACCACTCCCAGGGCCTGGATCTCACCTTTATCTGTCAGGATTTTTTTCTTATCTCCTTCCAGAACAAGACCGGTTACATGGGCTTTCAAAAATTCAGCGCCGAAGTTCTGGGCCTGTTTTCTCATCTCTTCTGTTAGTTTTTTCCCGTCTGTGTGAAGGACTCCGGGGTAATTGACCACCTCTGAGGTAATGGTGATCTGCCCTCCCATGGTCTCTTTTTCAATGACCAGGACCCGATACCGGGCTCTGGCCAGATAAATGGCAGCGGCAAGCCCTGCTGGGCCGCCGCCGATAATCACGCCGTCATAAAATTTATCTGCCATTATAACAATCCTACTAAATCAAGACTTGGTTTCAGTGTCTCTGCTCCAGGCTGCCATTTTGCCGGGCAAACCTCGTCTCCATGTTCTGCCACGAACTGGGAAGCCTGGACTCTGCGGAAGATCTCGTCTGCGTTTCTTCCTACATTTCCCGCTGTCACCTCGTAAGCCACGATCTCTCCCTGGGGATTCACAATAAAGTCTCCTCTTTCTGCCAGACCGTCTTCTTCGATCATCACGTCAAAGTCTCTGGCCAGTTTTCCTGTAGGATCTGCTAGCATAGGATACTGGATCTTCCGGATCCTCTCAGAAGCGTCATGCCATGCTTTGTGCACGTAATGAGTGTCACAGGAAACGGAATAAACATCACAGCCGATTTTCTGGAATTCTTCATATTTATTAGCCAGGTCTTCCAGCTCTGTAGGGCAAACAAAAGTAAAATCTGCGGGATAGAAGAAAAATACACTCCACCGTCCCAGGATATCTTCCTGTGTCACTTCCTTAAATTCTCCATTTACATAGGCCTGTACCTTAAAATCACTTACTTTTTTACCGATCAATGACATCTGTTGTCCTCCTTATTTTTTGATGTTAAATGCGTCAAACCCCGGATAGCAGGCTGCTTCCTTCAGCTCTTCCTCGATCCTCAGCAGACGGTTATACTTGGCAACCCTCTCGCTTCTACTGGGAGCTCCGGTCTTGATCTGGCAGGTGTTTAAAGCCACAGCCAGGTCTGCGATCGTGGTATCTTCTGTCTCTCCGGAACGGTGGGAGGAAATAGCTGTGTACCCTGCCTTATGCGCCATTTTAATGGCTTCCAGGGTCTCCGATACGGAACCGATCTGATTCAGCTTGATCAGGATAGAATTGCCGCAGCCCATAGAAATCCCCTTGGAAAGTCTCTGGGTATTGGTAACAAACAGATCGTCTCCTACCAGCTGTACCTTGTCTCCCAGCTCTTTTGTCAGCATCTGCCAGCCTTCCCAGTCTTCCTCATCCAGGCCGTCTTCGATAGAGTAGATAGGATATTTCTCACAAAGTCCTTTCCAGTGCTCTACCAATTCCGCGGAAGTGAATTTTTTTCCGCATTTCGGGAGAATATACTCGCCTTTCTTCTCCCCTTTCCACTCGCTGGAAGCCGCGTCCATAGCCAGGACAAAGTCTTTCCCCGGCTCATATCCTGCCATCTTTACAGCCTCCAGGATATACTGGATAGCTTCTTCATCACTGGCAAGATCCGGCGCGAAACCGCCCTCATCTCCTACAGAAGTAGCCAGGCCTTTGGACTTCAGAATAGACTGAAGACTGTAGAAAACCTCTGTACACCAGCGAAGGCCTTCCTTAAAGCTGGGGGCTCCTGCCGGCATGATCATAAACTCCTGGACGTCTACTGTATTTGCCGCATGAGCGCCGCCGTTTAAGATATTCATCATGGGAACCGGCAGCTTATTTCCTGAAACGCCCCCGAGAAAACGGTAAAGAGGGATCTGAAGAGACGCAGCGGCAGCTCTGGCGCACGCAATAGAAACTGCCAGGATAGCGTTGGCTCCCAGATTGGATTTGTCATTAGTTCCATCTAACTCAATCATAGCCTTATCTATACCATAAGTATCCGAAGCATCCATCCCTGTAAGGGTCTGGCAGATTGCTGTATTAATATTTTCTACCGCCTTTAAAACTCCCTTTCCCTGGAAACGGCCTTTATCCTTGTCTCTTAGTTCCAGGGCTTCAAACTCTCCTGTGGAAGCGCCGCTTGGAGCTGCCGCCAGAGCCACGGTCCCGTCTGCCAGATAGACCTGAGCCTCCACCGTAGGATTTCCTCTGGAATCAATGATCTCCCTTCCGATCACTTTTTCAATGGTCCGATTATTCTTCATCTCTGAAATACCATCCTTTCCTATATCTTTTATCCGCCTGCCAGGCAGCCGGATTCCGGTAAGGTCCTTCTGGAAAAAGGTGTCCGGTCTTTTTCCGGAAGAGCCTGTTTTAAAATGATCATTCACATGAGTTAGCTTTAACTAACTCATGTGTAGAATAACATTCCGGCCACAGGAAGTCAAGAATTATTTAGAGGATTTCAGATTTTTTTCGATGGAACAGATAAGGCAGGAAACAGTGAAAATCTTTTTTCCATCTGTTTCCTGCCAGTATTTCCCGGTTATTTCCGGTTTTTCTGATAAATGATATACAATCCCTTTAACAGCAGATTGTCGTCTAAGATCACTTTTCTTCTGCAATAGGGAACGATCCTTTTGGCCAGTCCTCCTGTGGCGATGACCGTGGCCGTCTCGCCAAGTTCTTCTTCCAGCCGGTCAATGATCCCGTCCATGGCCGCCGCAGCACTATAGATCACACCGCTTTTCATACACTCTGTGGTATTTTTCCCGATCATATGCTCCGGTGCCTCCAGACTGATGCCTCCAAGCTGGGAAGCATGGGCAGTGAGGGAATCCAGGGATACTCCGATACCCGGATAGATCATTCCGCCTACATAATTTTTATTCCGATCAATGACGCAGACCGTATTGGCAGTGCCCATGTCAAAAATCAGCAGAGGTACCGGATATTCGGCGATCCCTGCTACAGAATCCACCACCAGATCACTGCCCAGCTGGGCCGGGTTGTCGATCCGGATATTCAGGCCAGTCTTAATACCTGCTCCTACGACGAGAACTTCTTTTTTTAATATTTTTTCCACTGCCAGTTTCGCTGACCTGGTTACCTGAGGGACCACAGAGGAAATGATCCCTCCCTCTAACTGGTCCTTGCGGATATGATAAAGGTCCAGGACATTCTTAATATCAATGGCGTATTCCAGCTCTGTCTTGGTGTGGACAGTAGAGAGCCGCTCTACGAAAATACACGCTCCCTTCTGGATACAGCCAATGACGATATTTGTGTTTCCAATATCAATCGCTAAAATCATAAGTAAAACCTAATCTTTCCCTGATACTTTTTTTCATCAGCACACGGCCGATAAAGAAGGTCAGGATCCCTGCCACAATGGCTTCCGGAACCCCGTTGATCCCGATAACAGATAAGATGAATCCGTATACGGCCTGGACAGCCACCTCATTGGCTGCCGCATAAGCCTCTCTGAAAAACAGAAAGATCATATTCATGACCAGCAGAGTATTGACCAGGGCTCCTGAAATTCCTGCCAGGATCAGCCCCAGATTGGAAACTCCCTTGCCTGTCCCGAACTTTTTCACTCCCTTATAGACAAAGTAAGGAACCACGCCTACCAGTATCCTGGGAACAAAGCAGATAATGATACTTCCGATCCCGCCGCTGAATTCCCCCAGATTATAAAAGGGAGTAAAAACAAAAGATGTGACTGTTGGATTCATAGTGTTGTTGATGAAACTGGTAAGACCGAAAAGAAATCCCAGGCCCGCTCCTTTTTTGGGTCCCAGGAGCAGGGACGCCAGTATAACGGGGATGTGGATAATCGTGGCTCTTGTAAATCCCAGCGGGATATATCCGAGAAAAGGGGTAAAAGCCATGATCACAATGATCGCCCCGAAAATAGCGGTCTGCACCATACTTCTGATCTGTCTTCTGTTATCTCCAGGCATCCGCCTGGCTGCTGTGTTCTGATAATTTTTCATAATTGCCTCCTTGTTATCGTTCTTTTCTGAGATACAATACTTTTGGCACAGAAATTTCTTTCTGCTTTAGTTCTTAAAGGTTCAGGCCTGATCTTCTGCCTGAGCCATGCTCTTTAAGATCTGGTCCAGAATTTTTAAGGCTGCCTCCTCTTTTAACATCTTTTCAAGTGAAACTTCCTCATTTTCTGTGATCATGGTGATCACATTGGTATTTCCGGCAAATCCTGCCCCTTCTACCTTAAGATTATTCGCCACGATCATGTCCAGATTTTTGCTTTTCAGTTTTTTTCTGGAATTTTCCAGCATATTCTCTGTCTCCATAGAGAATCCGCAGAGGAACTGTCCCTGCTTCTTATGCTCTCCCAGATATTTGAGAATATCCCTAGTCCTTTCCATTTCCAGGGAAATATCCTCTCCCTGTTTCTTCACCTTTTCCTGGCTGACAGTTTTTGGCCGGTAATCTGCCACCGCCGCCGCTTTGATGATAATGTCCTGTTCTCCTGCCCGGCTGGTCACTTCCTGGAACATCTCCTCTGCCGACACGACCGGGACGGTCTGAACAAATTCCGGCGGGTCGATAGCCGTAGGTCCGGATACCAGAGTAACCCGGGCTCCTCTTAACATAGCCATTTTTGCCAGGGCATAACCCATTTTTCCGGAAGAGTGGTTGGTAATATACCGTACCGGGTCAATGGATTCCTGAGTAGGTCCTGCAGTGACCAGGACCTTCTTCCCCGCCAGATCCTTAGGAAATGCGATCTCCTTTAGGATATACTGGAGGAGAAGCTCCGGTTCCGGCATTTTTCCCTGGCCGGTATCTCCGCAGGCCAGATAGCCAGAAGCCGGGCTGATCACCTCATAGCCGTAGTGTTCCAGTGTTTTCAGATTATCCTGGACAATGGGATTTTCAAACATCTGGGTGTTCATAGCCGGCGCAACGATCTTTTTGCAGCGGCAGGCCATCACTGTGGTAGTCAGCATATCATCGGCAATACCGTGGGCGATCTTGCCGATCACATTGGCCGAAGCAGGCGCTACCATAACGACATCTGCTTTTTTTGCCAGCGCCACATGCTCCACATTGTACTGAAAGTTCCTGTCGAAGGTGTCGATCAGGCACTTATTTCCCGTCAGAGTCTCAAAAGTAATAGGATTGATAAAGTTCTCTGCGTTTTCTGTCATCAGCACATGTACGTCTGCATGAAGCTTTTTCAGGGCGCTGGCAAGGGAAGCGATCTTGTATGCGGCAATGCTTCCTGTCACTGCCAGCACAACTGTTTTACCTTTCAGCATAATTTTACCCCTTTTCCTTTTTTCGTGAACTGCCCCTTTGGGGCTGGTTCCGTTTCCGTTCCATTATAGGGGATTCCTGTGAAAAAAGCAATTCTTTCTCTCATATAAATGACAGGCTACCTGATGATCCTCCGATATGTTCTTCAGAGCCGGTTTTATCTTCCGGCAGATTTCCATACACTGCCTGCACCGGTTCTGGAAAGGACAGCCCTCCGGTATATTCAAAGGACTGGGCGCTTCCCCTTCTATACTTTTAATAGGTTCGTCAAAGTCCATATGCAGATCAAAGACAGCTCCCATCAAAGCCTGTGTATATGGGTGAAGGCTTTCTTTGCCGATCCGCTCTCCCGGAAGGACTTCCATAATGTTTCCCAGATACATAACTGCCACCTGATGAGCCACTGACTGGACCAGGGCAATATCATGGCAAATAAAACCATAGGCAATATTTTTTTCTTTCTGAAGCCGGACCAGCAGTTCTATCACTGTCTTTTGAACGGAAACATCCAGAGCAGAGGTAGCTTCGTCACAGATAATGATCTCCGGTTCCAGAGCCAGAGCTCTGGCAATTCCTACCCGCTGCCGCTGGCCTCCGCTCATATTATGGGGATGCCGCCAGATAAAGTCCTCCGGAAGTTCCACCATTTCCAACAGCTTTCTAGCTGCAGCTTCTTTTTCCTTTTTCCGGATACGCTTAAAATTCAACAGAGGTTCGCAGACAATGTCCATGACCCTCATCCTGGGACTGAAAGCTGCAGAGGGATCCTGAAATACCATCTGGATATTCTGTCTGTGCTGCCTGAGAGCCTCTCCTTTTAATTTTCCCATATCCTTTCCCCGATAGAGGATTTCCCCCTGGTCAGGTTTCTCCAGAGAGGCCACCATACGCATAAAGGTGCTCTTTCCACAGCCGCTTTCCCCTACGATTCCCAAGGTACGGCCCCGGTACATGTTCAGGCTGATATCCCGGTTTGCCACCAGGGTCTTTCCTCCCGAAGCCGGATATTTCTTTGTAACATGTTTTGCTTCCAATATCAATTCATGAGTTTCAGACAAATCGATAACCTCCTATCGAAGGAACACTGTCAAGCAGTTTCTTAGTATAAGTATTTCCTGTATGACGGAGGATTTCTTCTCTGGTACCGCTCTCCACCACATGGCCGTCTTTCATAACAAAGATCTTATCTGCCATATAGGCGGCCACCCCCAGATTATGGGTAACTACAAGAATACCGGTGTCATATTTCTCCCGCAGCTCCATCATCTGCCGGACGATCTGGGCCTGGGTAGTCACGTCCAGGGCGCTGGTTGGCTCGTCTGCCAGCAGCAGTCTGGGCTGAAAAGTCATGGCCATGGCAATGCCCACTCTCTGGCGCATTCCCCCGGAAAGCTGAAAAGGATAGCTTTTTATTATATTATCGGCTTCCGGAAGTCCCATTCTCTCCAACATTTCCAGGCATTTCTCATAAGCTTCTTTTTTGGGGATTTTTTGGTGGGTGCGGATATACTCCACATACTGGGCGCCGATCTTCCGGATGGGATTGATCATGGCTGCGGAATCCTGAAAGATCATGGAAATCTCTGTCCCTCTAAGCTTTCTCCACTGGTCTTTGGAATACTGAAGGAGAGATTTTCCCTCAAACCGGATATCTCCTCTGCTTACGTGTCCTCCCCCTGGAAGACAGCCCAGCACTGCCCGAATCACCGTAGTCTTTCCGCTGCCGCTTTCTCCTACGATACTGATAATCTCTCCTTTTTTCATCTCCAGGTTTATATCCTGTACCGCGGGAGCCGGATTCTTTCCATATGTAACTGAAACATCCTGTATCCTCAGCATCCCATCTCCTCCTTTCTCCCTTTTCATCTTTTACCCGGCCGGCCGGATCTTGGTAGTGATCCAGTAGTAATCCATAGGAGTGATATCCGCCCCGGTGACAGTTTCTGCTCTGCTGGCAAAGGTGCTGTTATAATATCCGTGGACTAAAGTAGCCCCGTCATCAATAAGGATCTGCTGAAGCTCAACGATCAGCTCCTGCTGCTGATCCGGATCTGTCTCAGCCAGCAGCTGCTCATACAGTGCGTCATATTCCGCATTTGCATAGTATCCGTAGGTAGCAGAATTTTTCGAATAAAAGTTTCCCAGGAATCCGGCAGGGTCTCCTGTAGGCACCACGATAGCATTTGAAGTGATCAGATCAAAGCTTCCTGCGCTCTGATTTGCCAGAGCGGTATCATAGTCCTGGACAGTCACGGTACAGCCGATCCCTATAGACTCCAGTGTTATAGACACTGCCTGGGCGAATTCGTCCAGATTACGGCTGGAATAGGCGATATAGTTCAGGTTGATATTTTCCCCCTCCAGTTCCCGGTATCCGTCTCCGTCTGTATCTACAATACCGGCCTCATCCAGGACCTCCACTGCTTTATCCAGATTGTAGGCATAAGTGTCCGTCAGCTGGTCATAACCGTAGGACAGTGAAGAAGGAAGTACCGAACAGCCTGGGGTATACATGCCTCCTACCGTCACATCGCACATGGTCTCATCATCAATAGCATAAAGGATCGCCTGGCGCAGAGCATCGTTTCCCAGGGCTCCTTTAAAATTAAAGTAAGAATTTCCCAGTCTTACTCCTGCTGTGGTTGAAACATAGTATGCAGGGTCCTCTTTCAGTTCTTCCAGATCACTGGCTGTTGTGATATTTTCCACCAGATCCACATCTCCGCTCTTTAAGGCCATGGCCTTTGTAGAACTGTCCTCTGTCAGATAAAGGGTGATCGTATCATAAGGAACTTCTCCATCCCAGTAATACGTATTTTTTTCCAGGTCCACCGTGGAATTTTCTGCCACTGCCGTTACCGCATAAGGACCGGTTCCGATCACTTCGCTGTCAATCACACTGGTGTCCACGATCCCGTACCAGGGATAAGCCAGGATCCCCGGCAGATTAACCGTCTGATTATCACATACCAGGGTCACAGTGCCTGCTTCATCATTCGCTTCTATACTGGAAAAAGTCACATACTGGGAAGGAGTAGAATTTCCCGTCCCATCAGTCTCTGCCTGATACACACGTTCCAGAGATTCTTTCACCACACTGGGGGTAAGCTGATTTCCGTTGGAGAACTGAACACCATCCCGGATATGAAGGATCCAGGTAGTGTAGTCCTCTGTCTCATAAGAATCGCAGAGAGCCTCTTCCACCACAACATTTTCATCAAAGCGGAAAAGACATTCTCCGATCCCATATCTGAGAAAGCACCAGCTGGAATTTACATTGGTGATAGGATCCATAGAATTGGAATAATTATAACAGGAAAAATTCAGATGAGTCCCCTCTCCCGAAGGACCAGATCCTCCTCCCTTCTCTGAAGGACTTCCGGAACCGCCGCAGGCTCCCAGCGACCCTGCCATCATAACCGCAAGTACAAGGGCTGTGATTTTCTTTGTTTTTTTCATAAGTTGATAACTCCTTTTCAAAATCTATATTCTAAAATTTTTCTGTCGTTTTCTACTCATCTCTTGGATCCAGTACATCCCGCAGGCTGTCACCCAGAAGATTAAAGATCACTACTGTGATAAAGATGGCAAGTCCCGGAAAGATCATAAGCCAGGGTGCTGCGGTTATGTAGGCTCTGCCTTCATTAAGCATATAGCCCCATTCAGCTGCAGGGGGCTGGGCTCCGAACCCCAGAAAAGACAGACCGGCAATCTCCAGCATCATGCTTCCGATATCTGTAGCTCCTGTGATCAGGATGGTAGGCAGTGCGTTGGGCAGCATATACTTACATAGAATATGAAAGGTTGTGGAACCTGTCACTCTGGCCGCAGCGATATAATCCTGATGATAGATCTTCAGTACCAGGCTTCTTGCAAGCCGGGCATATTTCGTCCAGCTGACAATGGCAATGGCGATCACTGCATTGCCAATGCTTGCCCCCAGGATCCCAGCCACCGCAATGGCAAGGACCATGCCCGGAAAAGAGATCATCATATCAGAAATGCGCATAATGACAGCATCCAGAATACCGCCGAAATATCCGGCTATGATCCCCAGAAAAGTTCCTGCGGCTACAATGATCCCCACCAGGGATAAAGCCGCCGCAAGAGAAGTCCTGGATCCGTAGATCACACGGGAAAAAAGATCTCTGCCCATCCGGTCTGTGCCGAACCAATGCTCAGAACTTGGCGGCTGGACTGCATCTGCCAGCACTGCCTCATAGGGATCATAGGGAGCCAGTAAAGGGGCAAAGACTGCTGTTCCCACCAGCAGGACTGCCAGGATAAAGAAGACTGTAAAAGCCGGATTTTTCTTTATAAATGTCTTGATTTTTCTCATTCCCGCTCCCCTCCCTTCTTCATTCTGGGATCCAGCCGGCTGTAGGAAAGATCTACCAGCAGGTTCAGGACCATATAGATCAAAGCGATCCAGAGAACATATGCCTGTATCAATGGATAATCCATAGCTGTGATAGCATCTACTGCCAGATTGCCAAGTCCCGGATAGGAAAAGATCACCTCTACCACTGCTGTTCCCCCAAGCAAAGATCCGAAAGACAGGCCCAGCATAGTAATAAGGGGAAGAATGGAATTGGGCAGCACATGTTTCCATAAGATCACATGTTCCGGTATTCCCCTGCATCTGGCACCGGTAACATAATCCTGGTTCAGTTCTTCCAGAAAAGCTGTCCGCACCTGTCTGGTATACTTTGCCGCCATAGCAAAGGCCAGGGTAATTATGGGCAGGATCATCTTTTCAAACCCCTGTCCATTGGATACCACCGGCAGCAGATCCAGCTGCACAGCAAATACATACAGCAGCAGAAGCCCCACCCAGAAATTCGGCATAGAGACTCCCAGGAAGGTGAAGCCTCTGACAATATAGTCTGCCGCTCCGCCTTTATGAGTGGCAGAAAGGATCCCGATAGGCACTGCCACTGCCAGCATCAGAACCAGAGACCCCAGGGCAAGCTGCAGCGTAGGCCACAGTCTGGCCAGCATCAGGTCAAGGACCGGCCTGCTGTAAGAATATGAAGTCCCGAAATCTCCGTGAAAGCAGTTCGCCAGCCAGTTTACATATTGTGTAAGGAAAGGCTCATTCAGTCCCAGAGATTCCCTGGTCTGTTCCAGGATCTGTTCGCCGGGTATCGTGCCGCTGGCTGCATACATAGCCCGGACCGGATCCCCCGGCGCCATGTAAGTCAGTAGAAAAGTCAGGAAACTGATCCCAAAAAGAACAATCATGATCTGCAGGATCCGGTTTAAGAAATTATATTTCTTCATCCGCTTTCCCCCTTCTTCTGTTTTTCATCCACTTTACTTTTCACTCCTTCCTATTATCTGCTGTGTACAAAGTTTCTATAATGAATCTTGCGGGAAAAAAACAGGAACAGAACATCCCTGTGTGAAAGGACTTGCAGCACAAAATCCGGAAGCGTCTAAAAACCACACTATAAGATAAATTTATGCATACAAAAAAGCACCTTCTTATCATCCGTAAGAATCATGCAAAATATCATTACAAGCAGTTCTCCTGACTTAAGATCATCGCCTCAAGACGCCTTCCCAGACTCCTCCATCCAGTGACATAATATCTTGAAACTCCCTAATACAGTGACGGGATCGTACCGGATTCCCACCGGTTTCTCTATGAATCCTTTCGGAACTTGTAACGGCTGGCCCAGAACCAGCATGCTTAATATTAAACTGAACTAACCTGAAATCATAACATGACCACGATCAGTTGGTTTTTAGTATATATTCTCTGGAAAATAATGTCAACCTTTTTCCAGATAAAGTAAAAAGTTCACAAATTTATTTTATTTTTGTTGACAAACTGGTGTTTTTGCACATATAATACTTTTAATAACTTTATCACATGTATGAAATGCAGTGACAAGGAGGAGTACATAATCGCCGGATGTCCAGAGAAGAGACGGCTGGTGGAAGTCTTTGTGAAGGGATTATGGAAGGTAGCCTTCGAGCAGTGGACCGAACCATGGTACATAAGGTATCATGCAGTAAGCTCCAACGTAATTTCCACGTTACAGGAAAGCAGTATAGTTTCTTCTGTACTGGCTGAGCGCAGAGAGTGATTCTCTGAAATTAGGTGGTAACACGGATCAATTCGCCCTAAGCTTTATGCTTAGGGTATTTTTATTCTACAGGAAAATTTTCCAGACTTTCCAATAGGATAAATAATATCAGAAGGCGTTCTTGAAAAAAGAGACAGGAGGTATCTCATATGAAACAGATCACAGGAAACAAATTGTTGGTAAAAGCCTTAAAGGAAGAAGGGGTGGAAGTTCTCTTCGGCTATCCCGGAGCCACCACGATCGACATCAGTGATGAACTATATAAACAGAATAATATCGACATTGTCCTTCCCCGTCATGAGCAGGCGCTGGTCCATGAAGCAGACGCCTACGCAAGGACCACAGGAAAGGTCGGAGTATGTCTTGTTACCAGCGGCCCAGGTGCGACCAATGTAGTCACCGGCCTTGCTACAGCCAACTATGACAGTGTGCCTCTTGTATGCTTTACCGGCCAGGTAGCCAGATATCTGATCGGAAATGACGCATTCCAGGAGGTGGATATCGTCGGCATCACCAGAAGCATTACCAAATACGGGGTTACTGTAAGAAGGCGTGAGGATCTGGGACGTATCATCAAAGAGGCCTTTTATATCGCCCGCACAGGACGGCCCGGACCGGTACTGGTGGACCTGCCAAAAGACGTAATGGGTGAACTGGGAAGTCCGGAATATCCCAAAACCGTCAACATCAGAGGGTATAAGCCTAACACCAGCGTTCATATCGGCCAGCTGAAAAAGGCTATCAAAGTTCTTGAAAAAGCAAAACGTCCTCTGTTTCTGGCAGGCGGCGGAGTAAACATTGCCAGAGCAGGAGAAATCTTTACTCAGGTAGTAGAAAAGACCCAGGTGCCGGTAGTAACTACTGTTATGGGCCGTGGAGCCATTCCTACCAATCACCCCCTGTTTGTGGGAAATCTGGGAATGCACGGAGCTTATGCCGCCAATATGGCAGTAAGCAACTGCGATGTACTGTTTTCCATCGGGACCAGATTTAACGATCGCATTACCGGAAAGCTCCACGCTTTCGCTCCCAATGCCAAGATCATCCACATAGACATTGATACAGCTTCTATTTCCAGAAATATCCAGGTGGATATTCCCATTGTAGCCGACGCCAAAGAAGCGATCACAAAAATGGCGGAATATGTAACCGAGCAGAACACCCAGAAATGGCTGGATCAGATCCAGAGCTGGAAGGAAGAACATCCTTTGACTATGAAAGACAGAAAGCTTATGAGTCCTCTGGATATCATAAGTGAGATCAACCGTCAGTTTGACGAAGCCATCCTCGTTACAGATGTAGGCCAGCATCAGATGCTGGTTGCCCAGTACGCGGAACTTACTCCCAAAAAACATCTGATCATGTCCGGCGGCCTTGGAACCATGGGATACGGACTTCCGGGAGCTATCGGCGCCAAGATCGGAAATCCGGACGTGCCGGTGATCGCCATCTCCGGAGACGGAGGCATGCAGATGAATATCCAGGAAATGGCTACTGCGGTTCTGGAGGAGCTTCCTGTAATACTTTGTATCTTTAACAATGAGTATCTGGGTATGGTCCGCCAATGGCAGAAGCTGTTCTACGGCAAACGCTACTCCATGACCAATCTGAAGGCAGGCGCCCTCTCCCGCCGCACAAACGGGGAAGAATTCCCATCAGAATATGTTCCCGATTTTGTGAAGCTGGCGGAAAGCTACGGAGCCAAAGGTATCCGGGTTATGAGTAAAGATGAGATCGCACCGGCTTTTGAAGAGGCGAAAAAGAACACCAAAGCGCCTACGATCATTGAATTTATCATCGACCCGGAGGAAATGGTATATCCTATGATCAAACCGGGCGGAACCTTAGAAGATATGATTATGGATTGTTAGGAGGACGGGAAAATGGAAAAAGGAATGAAAAAAAGATGGATTTCTTTATATGTAGAAAATCAGGTAGGCGTACTGTCCAAGATTTCCGGGCTTTTTGCCGGAAAGAGCTATAACCTGGACAGTCTGACAGTAGGTACCACAGAGGATCCTACCGTCTCCCGTATGACCATTGCCACTGTCAGCGATGACGAAACCTTTGAACAGATCAAAAAACAGCTGAACCGTATGGTGGAAGTCATTAAAGTCATTGACTTTACCGATATTTTTATCCGTATGAAAGAGATCCTCTATATTAAGGTAAAGAAATGTACGCCGGCAGATAAGGTAGAGCTTTTCCAGATCGCGGAAACCTTTAAAGCCAGAGTTATTGATTATGGAAAAGACAGCCTTCTTCTGGAATTTGTCCAGACGGCTACCAAAAACGACGCTGTCATCAAACTGATCAAAGAAGAATTTAAAACCATCGAAGTTGTCCGAGGCGGAAGCGTAGGCATTGAATCTATCAGTATGATGGAACGTTGATCAAAACTATAAGAAAAGAACCGGGATATGAAAGGATCTCACCGCTTCATACCTCGGTTCTTTTTTAATAAGTGGTTCTTTTTCTGTTGTCCTTTTTTCCGCATCTTACTGTTCCGCCGTTTCCATCAGATTAAAATCTTTCGTGAAAATCGCCAGAACAAATACAGTGCAGATTTGCAAAATAGATCGCATTATTTTCTACATATTTCGCTAGACGCTTTACAAAAGAAATTTTCTTTGTTACATTATTGTCATTCTTCATTGTTTTCATAATTCTTATCTCCTTTTAAAAATCTCCTGTTTTCTTTGTTACAACCATATGCTATCATGGGAGCAACAAGTGTTTTAGATGTTTTATTGACTGTTTTTAGGTCAAAATTGACTTTTCAAGGAGGTTTTTACATGAAACAGGCCATTTACGAACACCTCTATGATCTGGAAAATTCCAATATCGCCATTCATTATTATTCCAATCGGGGCTCCTATTTCCCCGCCCACTGGCATCCGGCTATTGAATTGATCTATATCCTGAACGGCACCGGAGAGATCATTGTAGGAGGCGCCCGGCATGTCCTTGTACCGGGAGAATTTATCGTAATAGATGCTAATCAGATACATGAATCTCAGTGCGCCCAGGCTTCCATGGGGGTTACGATCCATGTATCCAGAGAGTTTCTTAAATCCTATACGGAAGATTCCTCCCTGCCCGGTATTGACTGTATGCGGGATACGCTGCAAAAGGAAAAGCTGCCGATCTATCTGGAAATATGCGGCCTGTTCAAAAAACTGGTTCCCATGTATATCCAGCAGCCGGCGGCTATGCGGCTTGGCAGCGAGGCTATTGTTATGGAAATCCTTTTTCACCTGCTTAACCATTTTTCTTGTCAGCTCCCGGCTTCTCAGATTCCCGGGACAGCCAGAAATCAGGAGCGGCTTCAGGAAATCCTCTTATATGTGGAAAAAAATTACCGGCATCCCATTCTTTTGGAAGATATTGCCGGAGAACTGGGACTGAACCGGGAATATTTCTGCCGTTTTTTCAAACAGCAGATGGGGGTGAATTTTACCCGCCATGTAAATCAGGTACGGCTTTCCCATATCCATCATGAACTGATCGCCACAGAAGATCCTATTATGGAGATCGTAGATCAAAACGGATTTACCAATTATAAGCTTTTTCACAAACTTTTTCGTGAGATCTATGGCTGCACTCCCAGAGAAGCCCGACAGGAAGCAAAAGAGGCACAGGAAAAATCCTCTCATATAAAGCAGATCCTTCCGGAATAATTTCCATATTCTTTTTTGATGAAAAACACAATTTTTCCACATTTATAAGGTAAACTTGAAGAAATACTATGTTGAGGAGAGTTTGACATGAAAAAAGAAAACCGAAAACTTGCCCAGCAGCGCCGGGCACAGGAAAGACAAAAACAGAAAAAGATCAGAAAACTGAAGAAATTTCTGGCCTGGTTTATCCCCGGTATCATCATCCTGCTTCTGGTCATTGTCCTTGTGGCAGACGCCGTAAGGAATGCCGAATCTGAGGATTCGCAGGAGGCGGAAACTACCGAAAGCACATCCGATACCGGATCTGAGGATACCAGTTCAGAAGACGGCAGCGCGGAAGAAGATTCCCAGGAAAGCGGCTCTTCCACTCTGTCTGCGGATACTTCTCTTACCGTAAAAGACGGGGATACCGTCAATATCGACTATGTAGGTTCCATTGACGGAGTAGAATTTGACGGCGGCAGCACCAACGGACAGGGAACAGATCTGACCATTGGCTCCGGACTCTATATTGATGACTTTGAAGAGCAGCTGATCGGATCCCATCCGGGAGACACGGTAGACGTAAATGTTACCTTCCCGGAAGATTATAATGCCGAAGATCTCCGGGGAAAAGACGCCCTTTTTGTGGTGACCATTAACGGCATCTATCAGAACGATTAACTGTACAACGAAAACGGAGCTGACGCAACTGTGAAAATCCCCCGTGATAAAGGCTGGACACTTTATCCGGGGGATCTTCTTTGTTTTTATTTATTTAGCCGTTCCGGGCAAAAAGTTTTCTTTTTGCCCCTCTTACAGAGAGAAAGCAGATCAGGCTGAACAGAGCCAGAACAAACAAGGCGCTCCACACATTTATCTGGATCAGATCCTCTTGCATGACTTCTCCCAATGCTCTGACGGAAAAGTAAGAGGATATGGTCATCAGCAGGAAAGGACAGTAATAAGCGAAACAAATTTCATTTCTCACAGCTTTTCCCAATGTTTTCCGGGATATCCCCATTTTTTCCAGGATTTCGTATCTTTCCCTGTCCTCATAGGCTTCATTCCCGATCTTCAGGAAAATAATGCTTCCTGCCGCCAGCATCAGGGTAACAAACATAAAAAGGCACAGGGAGTAAGTTACCCGGATATAGCTGTCTTCATTTAAGGAATCCTCCGTATAACTGACTCCTGTCATGCCCTCCTCTCCCTGCTGGGCAAGTTCCTGGAGCCAGGGTTTGGAGGCTTCTATATTGCCGGGATTTTCCAGACGATAATTATAGATATAGATCAGACTGCCCTGGCTTTTCAGCTCCTCGAAGGTTTTATCTGACACGATATAGGCCTCTGCATAGGTCTGGAGCTTTCCAAGATAAGGAGTTGTGGTAACGTCCACCTCCTCATAGGTTTTCTCACCGATATTTACAGTTGCAGGTTCGTTGGTGCCCACCAGACTGAAAAGGATCTCATGAAAAAGTTCAACCACCTGGTCGTCTTCCAGTTCCTGATATGGAAATGCCAACCCTGCTTTTTTTGCACCTTCTTTTACCTGGGAGTAAGGTACAAGGACATACATTGTCTGGTTATATTTTGTATGGAACATTTCTGAAGGAAGATTTAAAAGGGTATATTCATTCCAATATTCTACAGGATTTTCTTCTTCGATCCCCTGTAAGATTTTCTCACCGTCCAGCGTCCCGTCATAGTTCACTACCTGACAGGAATAAACCTGATCAAAATTTTCCATTCTGTCATACCGTTGTTTCATAGCAATGGCCAGGGCCATTAAAGTCACTGAACAGATCATCAAAACCGTCACCATAGCATAGGTCCGGTAGTTCTTTTTTATCCGGAAAGCCAGGTTGTTGATCCACAGTGTTCTTTCTTTCCGGTAAAGAAAGTTTTTATTTCTGGTAAAAAGTCTGAGGATCCCCGGTATCAGCCCGGAATAGAGGAGATAAACGCCTAATATGACCAGGATCACCGCCTGGATCATACGGGCAAGTCCCTGGGGGCCGCCTGTATCCAGCGCTGCCAGATATCCCAAAATAAGCGCTGCCGTTCCTGCCAGTATCCTAAGGGCAGTGATCCCTTTATTCTCCTGACGGATTTCTTTCTGTCTGGCTCCTGACAGCAGATTTACCACACTGCTGTTTTTAAGAGTATAGCAGCCTTTCAGGATCATAAATCCATAAATGATCAGGAACATTCCTCCTGTATTCAATACCGGTCGAATGGAAAAAGAAAACTCCACATCCACACTGATCTCTGACAATTTTAACAGCAGCATCTGAAACAATTTTGAGAATAAAACGCCGAAAGCCAAACCAAAGATCAGAGAAAACAGCCCTACCATAGCGGATTCCAGAGCATACATTCTGCTGATCCTTTTATTGTCCAATCCCATAAAAATATAAATGCCGATCTCTTTTTTCCTCTGATTTAAAAAAACATTGGTGGCGTACCAGATAAAGAAAAAAAGAAAGACGGCAAATACAATAGAGGCTGCCTGGATGACTATATCAATGAGATCCTTCCTAAATTCCATCAGTACGTCCATGGCCTGGGAATAGATAATGTTCTGGAAGTTAAAGAAAACAAACACTGAGAAGGATAAAGACAGGATCAGCATGCCAAATTCCCGCACACTCCTCTTAAAATTACTGACTGCCAATCGAAAAAGACTCATTCCTGGTCACCTCCCATAGAGGCCAGCATGGCCATGATCTCATCATAAAATCCTTTTCTGCTCTCCTGACGATTAAGACAGCACTGGATCCTGCCGTCTTTGAGAAAATACACCTGCTTTGCATAGCTGGCGCAGTAGGCGTCATGGGTTACCATAACGATGGTGGCCTTTCCAGCCTCGTTGGCAGCCTTGAGACAGCACAGCAGATCCCGCCCGGATTTCGAATCCAAAGCCCCTGTTGGCTCATCGGCAAAGAGGATCCTGGGATTGGTGATCAGGGCTCTGGCGCTGGCCGCCCGCTGCTTCTGTCCGCCGGAAAGCTGGTATGGGTATTTTTCCAAATGAGGCTCCAGGCCGAAAATTGCGGCAGTCTCCCTCACTCTCTTTAGGATCTCTCCTGTCTTTACTCCGTTAAGGGACAGAGGAAGGGCAATATTATCCTGAAGAGTCATATTATCCAGAAGATTGTAGTCCTGAAAAATAAAACCGATCTTGTCTCTGCGCACCAGAGAAAGCTCCTTATTTTTCATCTCCACAATATTCTCTCCTTCCAGAAGGATTTCTCCCCGGGAGGGTTTATCCAGGGTAGAAAGCATGTTGAGAAGGGTGGTTTTTCCCGCCCCGCTGGGACCCATGATCCCGATAAAATCCCCCTGGAAAATGTCCAGGCTGATATCCCGCAGCACCCAGGTCTGGTAGCCTCTGCGGCCGTAGCTTTTTGATAGATTTCGGATTTCCAATATTTTGTTCATTTTTATATTACCTCCTGTCTGTATATCAGCATAGCAAAGAGGCTGCCGAAAATCCTTACATCTGCCTGACAGTTTCTGGCCGTATCTAACATTTCTGAAAGATACCCTCAGTGTACCCTTATAAAAGCAAATGCTCTGAAAGATCCTGAAACCGAAACGCAAACCGGCTGCCCTTCCCTGGTTCGGAAAACACCCGGATTTCTATGTGGAGAAGTTCACAGATTTCTTTAACAAAATACAGACCCATTCCTGTAGAGCGGTAATCCCCTTTCCGGTGATTTTTTCCTACAAAGCCTTTCCGGAAGATAAAGGGCAGGTCCTCAGAAGCGATCCCCAGACCGTTATCCTCCACATACAGCGTGACACACCCCTGTTCTTCCTTGACAGCCTTAAAAGCAAGAAAGGGGTGCTGGCTCCGGTATTTTACCCCGTTTTGTATCAACTGATCCAGAAGGTAGACCAGCCACCTTTTATCTGTATATACTTGGATCTTCCCGGTTTCTTCCTTTATTTCAAAGTTATGATGTATGAGAAAATAGGACTGATTTTTTAATGCTTCTCCTACAGCTTCTTTCAGAGAGATCTTTTCAAAACGAACGTCATGTTCCGGATGATGAAGCTTGCTTCCCAGCATAACTGTGTGGATCAGGCTTTCCATTCTGGCAATGCTGTCCTTCATCTGGAAGCTGGCTTCACGGTCCTGATTCCGTTCATTGATCAGTTTTAAAGCTGCCAGGGGAAGTTTGGCCTCATGGGACCATTTCCCTATATATTCGATCAGATCCTCCTGTTCCCCCA
>ERZ1643247.644-NODE-644-length-40767-cov-5.621758_pt1 | contig 40767 bp, 49 predicted proteins | sample MGYA00579264_ERZ1643247 | MGnify/ENA primary metagenome ERZ1643247 (study PRJEB29033, sample SAMEA4952262) | chicken gut metagenome | biome: Broiler Chicken; feature: Gastrointestinal Tract; material: Caecum | place: Ireland | collected 2018 | study: Broiler... | reverse complement strand
TTTATTTTTAGGCTTCCAAAAAATTTTAATTTTTTGGATAAAGGAGCAAACGTGCGTAAATGCTATACTTTTAACTTGTTAAAAGTTAGCCAGTAGCACGCTTTGCGACGCAATGGCAGACGCACAGGACTTAAACCCTTGTCGGGCGGACCGCAACAAGTTGCTCCCGGCTTTGGCTAAAAACACTCCACAGGAGTGTTTTCTTAACGCGTCGCCCCTGAGCCAACTTCGTGTGGGTTCAAGTTCCACCACCCGCACCAAATAATATAATCCGAACTTTCTTGGTTCGGATTATTTTTATTGTACAAAAAAAGATAAAGCCTAATAGCTTTATCTTTTTTCCTAAGTGGATTACTTAGAAGAACTGTTGTTTCTTTTTGAGCTAGCGCTTCCACAGTTTTTAGCAGAAGAACTTCTTGAACTCATATCTGCGCCTGATTCTGCGTTAGAGTTTGCTCTTTTAGAATTCTTTTTGTTCTTACCAAACATTTCTTTTTCACCTCCACTTTGATTCAAGGTTTCCCTTGTACCCTTAGTATGTGCAGAATTCTAAATATAATACATAGTGTAATAAAAAAACTAGGTTTTTTACCTAGTTATTTTTATAAAACATTAAGCCTGTTCAAAACAAACTATTATAAAATGATTAGCAGTTAATAGAAGCTATCTTTTTACTTCCCTTCTGCTTCGTCTAATAGTTTCAAATACTCGTCGTAGACTTTCATTGCTACCGGCTCGTCTGTTTCTATAACAAGCTGAGCGTCGCCGTCTTCTGTTTCTTCAATTAAGAATACAATAACTTCGTCGTCTTCTACGCCTTCCATTTCGTCAATTGGCTTTAAAATAGCATATAACTTTTCTTTAAAAGGTATAATTGCTACTTGGTCGAAGCGTACAGCGTTATCGTTTTCGTCGTAAACAGTAATTGGGTCGTCGTTATCTTCGTCTAACAAGATATCAAGTAAATTTACAGTTTCCATTTCTTCTTGTTTTTTCTTTTCATCTTGGTTTTTCTTTTCTTCTTTCATAAAAACTCCTATTTGCAAATGGTTCTTAAATAGTCTTCTAAAATTATGGTAGCAGCAACTTTATCTATTAAATTTTTACGCTTATCTCGCCTAACGTCGCCATCTAATAAATAATTTTCTGCTTCCACAGAAGACAGCCTTTCATCTTGATACACAACGGGTACGCCACAAGCTTTTTCCAGCATTTCGCCGAATATGCGCGTTCTCTTTGCCCTTTCACCTTCCGAGCCGTCCATGTTAAGCGGAAGACCTAGAACTATTTTTTCTACTTCCTTTTCCTTTACAAGTTTAACAAAATATTCAACGTCCTTTTGTAAAGATACACTTTTGTAAACTTCGTAAGGCGAAGCAATAGTTTTTAGAAGGTCTGTAAGCGCTATGCCTATTCGCACTTTGCCATAATCTATTCCCATTATGCGACCATATTGCATAAAATTATATTATCTAATTTTACTAGTTTTGTCAAACGTTTAAAATAAAAAAGAAAAATCTGAGTGCAAATTTTTAATTGCATCAGATTTTTGCTTATGTAAAATTAGTCTTTCTTTTCTTTTTTCATTTCTTTCATTTCTTTTTCAATCATTTTTTGGCCTTTATTTACAATTTCCTTTGCTGTATCGTTATTTTTATATAAAAGTGCGCCAAGCACCACGCCAACAGCCATTCCAAACAAGATTTCTTTCATAAACCCTCCTTGCACTGTTAGTATGTGCTGGTTTTAGTTTTTTATACAAAAAACACGGATTATATTGAAGTGCACTCCATATTAAACCCGTGAATTTTTATTACTCTTCTTCCGCTTGCTGTTTTTTAAGTTCTTTTTCTAGCCTTTTAAAATAATCGGCTATTGCTTCACGAAGTGCTTCTTCTACTAAGCTTGCGCAATGTACTTTTTCTGCTGGAAGTCCGCCAAGTTCTTCTAAAACGTCGTTTGCTGTAATTTCTTCTGCTTCTTCTATGCTTAAACCCTTAACCATATCGCAAAGCATTGAAGATGAAGCAATAGACGCCGTACAACCAAAGGTTTTGAACTTAGCTTCTTCTATTATGCCTTCTTCGTTGACTTTTAAATATAGTTTTATTATATCTCCGCAGGAATTATCTGTAACCTTACTTGTTGCATTAGCACCATGTAAGCCGCCAGCATTTTTAGGATTTTTAAAAATGTTTATAACCTTTTGTGTATACATCTATTATTCCTCCCTTTTGCCTCTTCCTGCTTTTGTTAGCGGAGAGATAGCCCTTAACCTTTCCACAACGTCTGCAAGTTTTTCTACTACATAATCTATATCGGATTTTGTTGTAGCCTTACCAAATGAGAATCTAATAGAACCTTGTGCTAGTTCGTTTGGAACGCCCATAGCCTTTAATACGTGTGATGGCTCTAAGGAACCAGAAGTACAAGCAGAGCCAGTAGAAACGGCAATTCCTTCAAGATCTAAAAGCATTAAAATACTTTCTCCTTCAATAAGTTCAAAGCTTAAATTTACCGTGCCCTGTATTTTTTGATGTGGATGTCCATTTAAGTGAACGTATGGAATTTGCTCTTCTACTTTATCTAGGAAATATTGCCTTATTGCCTTTAATTTTTGCTGGTTAACTGAAAGGTCACGAACAGCAATTTCAATTGCCTTACCAAAGCCTGCAATTGCTGGAACATTAGTTGTGCCGCCACGTTTTCCCCTTTCTTGATTTCCACCGTCTATTAAGTTCTCTATTCTAATTCCGTTCTTTAAATATAGTGCACCAACGCCCTTAGGTCCGTAAATTTTATGTGCACTCATTGTCATGGCGTCGATTTCCATATCCTGAACGTCCATTTTTAGTGCGCCAATGGCTTGAACTGCGTCTGTGTGGAATATTATTCCGTTTTCATGAGCGGTTTTTGCAAACGCCTTTATATTTTGAATAGTTCCAACTTCGTTATTTACAGACATTACAGAAATAAGTATTGTTTCAGGCTTAATATAATGAAGAAGTTCAGCTAAACTTACAACGCCTGTTTCGTCTACTGATAAATACGTTACTTCAAAGCCTTCCTTTTCAAGTTCTTTACAAGATTCAAGAATTGAATCGTGTTCTATGGAGCTAACGATAATATGATTACCTTTTGCTCTATTTGCTCTAGCTAAGCCTTTAATAGCCCAGTTGTTAGCTTCTGTTCCACTGCCTGTGAAATAAATTTCGTTTGATTTTTCTGCGTTGATGGCCTTTGCTATTCTATCTCTAGCGCGGTCTACAATGTTTTGCGCTTCTCTGCCAAAACTGTGTAAGCTGCTTGAATTGCCGTAAATAGCATTAAAGCAAGGAAGCATTTCATTTAAAACTTCCCCAGATACATAAGTTGTGGCTGCGTTATCTAAATAAACTCTTTTTTCCATTTCAACCTCTTAACTATATTTTAGCACTCTAAAACTACATTGTCAATATTAATTATTCCTTTCCTTCGCCTTGATTTTTTATAGACGCTTTATTATTTTTAGCATTTTCGCTATATTTTTCTATAACCCTATCTAACTTTTCAATTTGTTTATTTAAGTATAGCATTTCCCTATCGCAAACGTTTACATAGTTTTGCAATGGTAGTATCATTTGCTCTTTGGTGGCAACGGGTTTTAAGTCGTCTATAAGATTCAAATATTCGTCTAGTGCGTTTTTTGCAATAGGGCTTTGATATGCTGCCAAACAAACAATGGCTTGCTTAGTTAAAGTTTCAAAATTATTGCAATCCACTTCTTTTATTCCATGAATGTTGTATAGTTCGCTTACAGTATCTTGCACTAAATCTTCAAACAACCACCCCGTTTCAACAACGTAGGAGTTCATATCTTCTATTTCTTGAATTTTTTCTAAAAGCCTTTCTTTTGTTTCATTATCTAATTCGATTTGTCTTTTGAAAACTTCCCTACACGTTTTTAATGTTTCTAGCTTGTTATTTGAATCAAAAACTAACATAATATTTTTTCCTTACAAAGAAAAGATACCATACTTTTATCCATTTTTCAATAGGTTATATAAAAAAAGCACTAAGAAGATAGTACTTAATTATTAACAAATGATAAAATTTGAGATTTCTGACGAAGCCCTACAATTCTATCCTTTTCTTCGCCGTTTTCAAAGAGTATCATTGTAGGAACGCTCATAATGCCGAACTTTTTAGCTAAATCCATACTTTCGTCGATGTCCACTTTAACTATTTCTACGTCTGTCTCTCCTTGAAGCTGATCTAAGATAGGTGCTAGCATTTTGCAAGGTCCGCACCATGTTGCAAAAAAGTCTACTAAAACCTTTTTGCCACCCTTTAAAACTTCTTCTTCAAATTCTTTTGAACTTAAAATTTTCATAAATTACTCTCCTTTATTAAATCTTTTATTACTTCACTTACTATTACGCAAGCTGACGCCGTTGGATGCCACATTACGCTACCTAAGCCTTCCACATTAAGCTTTTCTTGCTTAGAATAACAAACTTTGTGGTGTTTTATACCCTTTTCCTTTAAAAGTTTTCTCATAGCTTTTGCAAGGCCGTCGTTTTCCGTTTTAAATATGTCGGCAATTTCATACACTGGCGCACAAACTTTATTTGCCGTTCCCATAGCTGAAATTATCTTAATATTATTTATATGCGCGTACTCTATTAAAGAAGCCTTGTCTTTTACGCTATCTATGGCGTCTATAATGTAATCTACTTTTGTAATTAGTTTAGAAATATTTTCATTTGTAAGTTTTTCGTTTATTGGCACAACGTTTACAGAGTTGTTTATCTCCTTTAACCTTTTTGCTAGCTCTAAAACTTTAACTTTGCCAACATTTTCTTCTAAGGCTATTACTTGCCTATTTATGTTACTTGAAGAAATTGTGTCAAAATCTATAAGTGTAATGTTTCCTACACCAGTTCTTACAAGCATTTCCGCTGTAATTCCGCCTACGCCGCCTACACCTACAACTATTATGCTTGAATTTTCTAAAACCTTTAAAGATTTTTCCCCTAAAAGAAGTTCTGTTCTAGATTTATCCATAATTTTTTCCTATAAAATGTACTTTTTAAGGTCAAACTTCTTTTTGGTGTCGCTAAACGACTTTTGAACGTACTCTTTATCTATTACAACCTTAGCCATTGGGTGATTTCCGCTAGCGTTGAAGGATATATCTTCTATAAGCTGTTCCATAATTGTATGGAGCCTTCTTGCGCCTATGTTTTCGCTAGTTTCGTTTTCTTGCTCGGCAAGTTCTGCTATTTCGTCTAAGGCGTCGTCTGTGAATTCTAGGTCTATGTTATCAACTTTTAAAAGGCTTGCGTATTGAAGCGTTACCGCATTTTTAGGTACGGTTAAAATTTCTTTAAAGTCCTTTTTAGTTAAGTTGTTTAAGTCTACCCTAATTGGAAAACGGCCTTGAAGTTCTGGAATCATATCTTCTATTTTAGAAACGTGGAATGCGCCTGCTGCTATAAACAAAATAAAGTCTGTTTTGATATTTCCATACTTGGTGGCAACGGTTGAACCTTCCACAATTGGAAGAATATCCCTTTGCACGCCTTCACGAGATACGTCTGGGCCTTTTCCGCTCTCTTTGCCCACAATTTTATCCATCTCGTCTATAAAGATTATGCCGTCTTCTTCCGCTCTTCTTATAGCTTCTTGGTTTAAGTTGTCGTTGTCTATTTGTTTGTCGCACTCGTCGTTAAAGATAAGCTCTCTTGCCACTCTAACCTTCATTTTCTTGCGCTTCCTGCTTGGTGGAAAAAGTCCGCTAATCATATCGCTGAAATTAATTTCCCCCATGCCGCTAACCATGCCAAGCGCCTTTGGAGGCTCAGAAACTTCAACGTCTATTAAGGTGTCTTCATGTTTGCCTGCTTCATAGTCCTTTTGAACACGAGCTTTAAAGTCCTCGTCAGACTCGTTTTCTTTCTTTTCTACAACCTTTAAAAGAGCATCTTGAAGTTTTTTCTCTACAAGTGGCTTAACCTTTTCTTCTACTTCGTGCTGCTTTTCGTCTTTTACCATTCTAACGGATACTTCAACAAGGTCACGCACCATGCTTTCTACGTCTCTACCAACGTAGCCCACTTCGGTGTATTTTGTGGCTTCTATTTTTATAAACGGCGCCTTTACAAGTTTAGCTAGGCGCCTAGCAATTTCCGTTTTACCAACGCCGGTTGGGCCTTTCATAATTATGTTTTTAGGGGTAATTTCTTCGCGAAGCTCCTTAGGAAGTTTACTTCTTCTATAACGGTTTCTAAGTGCTATGGCAACTGCCCTTTTTGCTTCCTTTTGCCCAATTATATATTTATCTAGTTCTTTAACTATCTCTTTTGGTGTTAAGTCCATTATATCTCCTCCACTGTAATATGGTCGTTTGTAAATACACATATTTGGCTTGCTATTAAAAGCGATTTATATGCAATTTCTTTTGCAGAAAGGTTTGTGTTCTCCTTTAATGCCTTAGCTGATGCTAATGCATAGTTTCCACCAGAACCTATTGCGCAGATATCGTCCTGCGGCTCTATAACGTCGCCATTTCCTGAAATTATTAGTAATTTTTCGCTATCTGCTACTATTAGCATAGCTTCTAGTTTTCTTAAAATTTTGTCACTTCTCCAAAGCTGAGCAAGCTCTACTGCACTTCTCATAAGGTTGCCGGAAAACTTATTAAGCATCTCTTCAAAACGCTCAGACAAACTAAACGCATCGGCTACGCTTCCAGCAAAGCCAACTACTACCTTTCCATTATATATTCTTCTTACTTTAACAGCGTTATTTTTAAATATGACGCTTTGACCTACTGTAACCTGTCCGTCGCCCGCTATGGCAGTTTTGCCGTTGCGTTTAACTGCGCAGATTGTAGTTCCTCTCATCTCTTCCATATTATCTCCTTTCTTTTAGTTTATATTTTTATATTTTAAAAGTCAAACAATTTAACTTTTATTGTTTTCTACCAAAAAACATTTATGCAAAAACTTATCTATTTCTTGCATAGAATTTTCATAGATATATTTTTTCTTTTCCTTTTTATCTTTAAACTCTTTTTCGCATACAATTATGCCGTAATTTGCGTTCATGGGTTGAAAATTAAAGGGCGACGCGGAGTTTGCTATATAATTTAAAATAGCACCCATGCAAGTTGTAGGTGGAAGTGGCATTAGATTTTTTTTGTTTATGTATCTATACATATTTATAGCTGCCAAAAGCCCGCTACCTATGCTTTCCACATAGCCTTCCACGCCGGAAAGCTGACCTGCTATAAAAATATTCTTATGTTCTTTAAGCTGGCTACAAGCGTTTAAACAGAGCGGTGCGTTTATAAAGCTATTTCTGTGCATAACGCCATAGCGGATAAACTCCGCATTCTTTAAAGCTGGTATTAAGCTAAACACTCGCCTTTGTTCGCTAAAAGTTAGGTTTGTTTGAAAGCCAACAATGTTTAACATTGTGCCCGCTTCATTTTCCTTTCTAAGCTGCACCACGGCGTAAGGCTTTTCGCCGGCTTTATCGTAGAGCCCAACGGGTTTTAATGGCCCAAAACGCATTACTTCTATGCCGCGTTTTGCCATAACTTCTATTGGCATACAGCCTTCAAACACCTTTTCAAATTCCTTTAATTCCACCGTTTGCGCTTTTATAAGCTCATTGTAAAAATTAAGGTACTCTTCTTTATTCATAGGAAGGTTTAAGTAGTCGCCTTCACCTTCCCCTTTATTATAACGGTTAGCCCAAAAAGCTCTTGACATATCTATGCTGTCAAGCGTAACAATTGGGGCTATTGCGTCGTAAAAATAGCAGTTCGTGCCGCCAATATATTTTTTTAAATTGTTCATGAGCTTTTCGTCTGTAAGTGGCCCGGTTGCTAAAATTGTAGGCTCGGTTAGGTTTAATTCTTCTATTGTGCATTCTACAATGTTTATATTTTTATTTTGCTTGATTTGCTCTGTAACACCCTTTGAAAACAAATTTCTATCCACAGAAAGCGAGTTTCCTGCTGGAACGCGGCAGCTTTCAGCCACTTTTAACACGCTTGAACCTAGTTTTAAAAGTTCAGCCTTTAAAAGCCCGCTTGCCGTTTCTACGTCTTCACTTTTAAGCGAGTTAGAACACACCAGCTCACAAAATCCGTCCAATTTGTGTGCTGGCGTTTTTTTATTTGGCTTCATTTCAAATAAGTTCACTTTTACGCCGTGATTTGCTAAAAAAAGTGCACTTTCTGAACCTGCAAGCCCTGCTCCTATTACGTTAACTATTGTTTCCTTCATATTATCTTTTATAGTCGCACTCTGGGTTTGAACATTTATAATTTTCGCCTTTCTTGTATAAGAAATGATTACATTTAGGGCATTTTTCTTCCGTTGGAATGTCCCAACTCATGAATTTACAATCTGGATAGCCCGTGCAAGAATAGAAAATTTTTCCGCGCTTACTCTTTCTTGCCACTACGGGTTTGCCACACTCTGGGCAAACACCTACTGGCTTTGGCTCTGGCTCTAAACTTTTAACGTTTTTACATTTTGGGAAATTAGAACAGCCTAGGAATTTGCCATACTTTCCTTCCCTAATTACCATTTTGCCGCCGCATTTTTCGCAGATTTCCTCTGTTTCCACAGCTGGCTTTTTAAAGCCTACGGAGCGTTTGTCTGCATTAAGTAGTAAGTTTTTAAACCCATTCCAAAAACTTCCAACAACGTCTTGCCATTTTTCTCCCTTTTCAGCAATGTCGTCTAGCCTGTTTTCCATGTTGGCAGTAAATTTTACGTTAATAACGCCTTTAAAGTATTTATCTAGGTAGTCGGAAACCGTTTCGCCAAGCTCGGTAGGTTTTAAACTTTTGCCTTCCTTCTCGGTATAGCCGCGTGTGGCTAAAATTGTAATAGTTGGCGCATAAGTTGCCGGACGACCTATCCCCTTTTCTTCCATGGCTTTAACAAGGCTAGCTTCCGTGTATCTGGCTGGTGGCTTAGTGAACTTTTGCTCTGGTTTTAAGGCGTTTAAGTCCACAATTTCGCCTTCTTCAAGCTTTGGAATTTTACCTTCTTTTTCTTCTTCGCTATCTGAATATGCTTTATATATAATTGTATAACCTTCAAAGTCTACCGTTCTACCGGTTGCATGAAAGGTGTAAGAATTTGCGTCCACATCCACAGCAACGCTATCGTAGATTGCTGGTGCCATTTGGCTAGCTAAGAATCTTTCGTATATCAATTTATATAGTTTGTAATTGTCTGGATTCAAACTAGCTTTAACGCTTTCCGGTGTGCGTTCAATGTTGATTGGTCTTATTGCTTCGTGAGCATCTTGCGCGTTCTTTTTGCTTGCGTATACGTTTGGCTTAACTGGAATAAAGTTTGAGCCGTATTTATTTGCTACAAAATTTCTAGCGGCAGCCATTGCATCGTCTGCTACTCTTGTGGAGTCTGTTCTTATGTACGTAATTAAGGCAACTTTGCCTTCTCCTGCTATTTCCACACCTTCGTAAAGGTTTTGTGCGCACTGCGAAGTCTTTTTTAAGTTCATTCCAAGCTTATTTAATGCGTCTTGTTGCATTGTGCTTGTTGTGAACGGAGGAAGCGGGTTAGATTTTGTTTTGCTCTTTTTAATGCTTGCTATTTTATAGGTAGCATTGTTTAAATCAGCTAAAATTTTGTCTACTTCTTCCTTATTTTTAGGCTTTATCTTTTTTGAATTATAGCTTGTAAGCGACGCTTTAAACATTTGCTTATTCTTTAAAAGTTCTGCGGTAATTGTCCAGTATTCCTCAGGTTTAAAATCGCGAATCTCTTTTTCACGGTCTACAACAAGTTTTAAAGCTATGCTTTGAACTCTGCCAGCGCTTAAATTCGGCTTAATTGCCTTACAAATAATTGGTGATAGCTTATAGCCAACTAGGCGGTCTAGTATACGTCTAGCTTGCTGAGCGTCCACCATTTGCTGATTTATAACGTCTGGGTGATTTAGCGCTTCTTGCACAGCCTTCTTAGAAATTTCGTTATACTTTATTCTGCACTTTTCATCTGGCTTCATGCCTAAAATATGAGCAATATGCCAAGAAATTGCCTCTCCTTCTCTATCCGGGTCGGTGGCAAGGTATACTTTTTCAGCCTTGGAAGCCTTCTTTTTTAAATCAGAAATGATGTCCTTTTTATCAGGCATTTCTTCGTAGTGTGGCTCGAAATTGTTATTGATATTAACGGCAAAGCCCTTAGATGGTAAATCTCTAATATGCCCCTTTGTTGCCAAAACTTCGTATTTTTTTAAGGTATCTCTTTTACCAGGTCCTTCTATTACTACTAATTTCAAACTAAAATCTCCTTAATTTCCTGAAAGCATATATTCGTTTCCAGGCAACTTTTTTATTAAACCACTAATTTGCAGAGTTGTCAAACAACTATTTAAAATTTTTATTTCTAAGCCCGTTTTTATTTGAATTTCGTCAAAACTTTTCTCGCCGTCTTGAAGCGTATTCATAATAATTTGCTCGTTAAAACCTAGTTGACGAGCGGGTTTTTTATTTTTTAGTGGTGTAATAGAATACGCTTCTAAAATATCTTCATAGCTTGTAACTAAGGCTGATTGCATAGACTTTAAAAGCCTGTTTGTACCAGCACTTTTAGCACTTGTGATATTTCCTGGAACGGCAAAAACATCTCTACCGCACTCTAAGCTATATTCTTTGGTGTGGAGCGCTCCACTCTTTTCGCCTGCTTCTGTAATTAAAATTCCGTCCGAAAGCCCTGCAATAATTCTATTTCTTACAGGAAAGTTATATGCCGTAGGTCTAACACTAGGGCGATACTCGGAAATAAGCAAACCCTTTTCTATTATGTTATTTGCCAAATTTTCATTCATGGCAGGATAAATATGTTTAAAACCACCGCCAAGCACGGCTATGGTCTTCCCGCCCACATCAAGCGTGGTTTCGTGCGCTATTTTATCTACGCCCATGGCAAGACCGCTAACAATTGTTAGCCCGTTTTCTGCTAGCCCCCTTGCAAAGCTTTGAGTAACCGTTCTACCATAAGCAGTGGGTACGCGTGAGCCTACTATTCCAAAGCATCTGGTGTTTAATAGCGAAATATCCCCTTTACAAAACAAAATATATGGTGGCAAATCTAAATCTAAAAGCTTTTTGGGATAGTTTTCACTATATATAGTAATGCACTTAACGTTATCTTTTTCAAGAGCATCTATGTAAGATGGAAGTAAATTTTTGTCGAAATATTCAAGCATTTTTTTATAGTTTTCTTTGCCCACTAAGTTTTCTACTTCTGGAATTATTTCTTTCAAAACATCTTCCGGCTCATCGTATAAAGCTAAAACTTCTTCCATCTTTTTAGAAGTCATAAAATCGAAAAGTGATAGTAAAATTATAGCTTTTTCTTTTAAGTTATACATTGTTTCTCCTATACCCAATATTTTCTATCGAGCGACCTATATTGTATCGCTTCCGCTATATGTTGTGGTAGTATGCATGACATACCCTCTAAATCTGCTATTGTACGTGCTACTTTCAAAATTCTATCGTATGCTCGTGCACTTAATTTTAAATTGTTAAAAGCCACTTCTAAAAGGTCTTCACACTCTTTGGAAAGTGTGCAAAATTTCTTAGTTTGCGCATGATTCATTTGAGCGTTAGAAAAATGCGTTGGCGAATTAAATCTTTCAATTTGAATTTTACGCGCCTTGTTTACACGCTCCTTAATGCTAGCCGAACTTTCTTCTTCTACTTTATCGTTAAGGTCGGAAAAGCTGACGCTATCCACTTCAACGTGAAGGTCTATTCTATCCATTAATGGCCCGGAGAGTTTACTTAAATATCTGTGAATCTGCGCAGGCGTGCACCTGCACTCCCCGTTCTTCGAGCCGTAGTGTCCGCATGGGCAAGGGTTCATACTGGCTATGAGCATAAAGTTTGCTGGATATGTAACAGTAATATTAGCCCTAGAAACTGTTATTTTCCCGTCTTCTAGTGGCTGCCTTAAAGTTTCCAAAGTTTGCCTTGAATATTCCGGCATTTCGTCTAGAAATAATACGCCGTTATGTGCTAAACTTATTTCGCCCGGCCTTGCGTGTGTACCACCACCCGTTATACTTATCTGTGACGCAGTATGGTGCGGCGTTCTAAACGGACGCTTTGTTATAATGCCCTTGTTTATATCAAGTTGCCCTACAACGCTATGAATTTTTGTAATTTCCAAAGCTTCTTCAAAAGTTAAATCAGGGAGTATTGACGGAAAACACTTTGCTAGCATTGTTTTACCACTGCCCGGCGGTCCTATCATTAAAACGTTATGCCCACCTGCTGCGGCTATCTCTAATGCTCTTTTTGCGCTAGCTTGACCTCTTACGTTTTTAAAATCGTTATACGGCTCGTCGTCCGCATTTAAGGCGTCTTCAAAGGAAGAAGCTTTCACTTTTTCAAGCATTGTTTCGCCATTCATAAAGTCTACAACTTGCTTTAAGGTTTTTGCGGAATAAATTTCAAGACCGGAAATAAAACCTGCTTCCTTTGCGTTCTTTTCTGGTATAACAACCTTTTTAAAGCCGTCTTTTCTAGCTGATATTAAAATTGGCAAAACGCCGTTAACCGCTCTAAGCTGTCCGCCAAGGCTAAGCTCGCCTATAAACACAGTTTTATCTTTAATTGCAACTTGACCCGTAGCAGCAAGTATAGCAAGCGCCATAGCAAGATCGAAAAGCGTTCCTTCCTTCTTTCTATCCGCCGGAGCGAGATTGATTGTAATTTTATTTGTTGGATAGTCTAGCCCAGAATTCTTAATTCCCGCCTTTACCCTTTCCTTTGCTTCTTTAATAGCTGTATCGCCAAGGCCAACAATTTCAAAAGCAGGAAGACCATTAGAAACGTCAGCTTCCACAAGCACAGGAAAGCCGTCTATACCATACAAACCATAAGAAAGTGTTTTAGCAAGCATAAAATAAATACCCTTTGGTGCAATATTACCACACAAAACACAAAAAGTGCAACCAAATTGCACTTCTTAGAGAATTTATATTAAAAATTTAAAAAAACAACAGGAGTAAAACCTGCTGAATTTTTACTATCAGTTTTCGTCGGATTTAATCTTAGCGGCTTTGCCTGTACGCTCTCTAACGTAATAGAGTTTTGCTCTGCGTGGGCTACCCTTTCTGATTACATCAACGTGGTCGATAAGTGGTGAATGCACTGGGAATGTTCTTTCAACGCCTACACCGTAAGATATTCTTCTTACTGTAAAGGTTTCACGAACACTGCCGTTCTTCTTGGAAATTACAACGCCTTCATAGCCTTGGATTCTTTCCTTATCGCCTTCCTTAATTTTGTAGAAAACTTTAACTGTGTCTCCAACGTTTATTTTTGGAGCATTTTCGTTTAAATTTTCTTTTTCAATGATGTCTACCATATTCATACGACTTTTCCTCCTATTTATACATGGTGTTCATGCGAACGTGTTCACAGCGGACCACCCGAAGTCTGTAATAAGATACCATATTTAACTATATTTTGCAAGCACTTTTTTAAATTTTCAAAAACAATTTTTTAAATGTACTATTTCCGCGTCTGGCATATACTCTATAACGTCAAAGCTTACCTTGGAATAATACTTTTTTGCGCTAAGTAAATAGCACTCAGCTACCTTTCTTATTTTAAATTGCTTATGAAAATTTACTGCTTCTTTTGGCGTACCAAACTTCTCCGTTGACCTAGCCTTAACTTCTACAAAGATTATTTCTTTATCTTTTTCCGCAATTAAATCTATTTCGCCAATCTTGTTTTTGTGGTTTCGCTCTAAAATTTTATAGCCGTTTTCTTTTAAATAAGCTTCCGCATGAGCCTCGCCAATATTTCCTAAAATTTTAGTGTTCATAGCGTTATATTCCCTAATTTCCCTTTTCTAAAATCGTCTATTAAAGCTATGCTAGCTCTATCGTAGTCTACATCGCCGCCCTTTAATAGAAATTTTCGTGAAAAGGCAATTTTTTCTAACACTTCATATGGCTCGCCGCTTTCGTCTATATTGTACCTTTTGCTAAGCGCGTTTGGATAAATTTTTCTAATGTCTGAAATAAAATCGCAGGCAAGCTCGTTTTTATCTAAAACTTCATCGCGAATGCTGCCAATATAGGCAAGCTTTCTTGCCACGTTTTGATTTTCAAGATTTGGATACAGCGTTCCAGGCGTGTCTAAAATTTGAAAGCCGTTAGAAACCGTAAGCCACTGTTTTCCGCGCGTAACCCCAGCCTTATTTCCCGTAAGAGCTTTCACCCTTCCACAAAGGTTGTTTACAAGCGTGCTTTTACCAGAATTTGGAACACCAACAACCATTGCACGAATAAAGGAATTTAACCCTTTATTTTCAAAACGTTCAATTTTATTTTTGCAAAGTTCTTTAATTTCGCTAGCTATAATTTTTATAGCCCCCGACGCTGTGGCATTTAGTTTTATAATATAAGAATTTTTATATTTCTTTTTTATAACTTCGTCAGAGATAAGTTTGTTTATTTTATCAGTATCTGCAAGGTCTATTTTATTTAATACAAATAACACTGGCTTGTTTTCCGCAAGTTTATCTAGTTCTGGGTTCAACGAAGCAAGTGGCGCGCGTGCGTCTAGAACATAGATAATTGCATCTACGTTTTTTACTTCCTTTTTTAGTTCTCGAAGAGCCTTCGTCATGTGCCCCGGAAACCAATTTATTTTCATGTTTCTCCTATTATATCTGGACGCCTAGCTTTTGTAATTTTTTCCGCCTCAGCTTTTCTGAACTTTGCAATCTCTGCATGATTGCCAGAAAGTAGCACTTCGGGCACTTTTAAGCCCTTAAACTCCGCCGGACGCGTATACTGCGGATATTCAAGAAGTCCAGAAGAAAAACTTTCTTCTTCTAAACTCTGATTATTCCCCAAAACGCCGTCCACGTACCTAGAAATTGCATCTACCATTGCCATGGCTGGAATTTCTCCACCTGTTAAAACGAAGTCGCCAATAGAAATTTCTCTGTCTATGCAAAGCTCTATAATTCGCTCGTCTACACCTTCATAGTGCCCGCAGACGAAGATAAGGTGTTTAAAATTTGATAGTTCTTTGCACATCTTCTGGTTAAAAGTTTGGCCGCGTGGGCTGGTGAGAATTACAAGAGAATCCTTAGTTTTTACGCTTTCTATTGCATCAAAAAGCGGCTGTGGCGTCATAACCATGCCAGCGCCACCGCCAAAAGGTGCATCGTCGCACTTTTTGTGTTTGTCTTTTGAAAAATCTCTTATATTTATAACGTTGATTTCCAAAAGTCCGCTTTCGCGCGCTCTACCTATTATGCTTTCATTAAACGCGCCAAACATTTCCGGAAAGAGAGTTAAAACGTCTATTCTCATTTAATCCTCTATTTTTTGCTCGTCAAAAATTTGCCTATTTAAAATTAGTAGCTTTTCCTTTGGTAAAACTTTCAATATAAGCCCGCTTGTTACAGCAATAGAACATGTTTTTCCTGAATTTAGAGTGATGTTTAGAATATCAGCAGAGCCATACTGCTCCACACCTGTTACTTTGCCAAGAGTGTTTGAAAATTCGTCTAACACCGTGCAATTTTCAAGGTCGGAAACAAGTATGGCTTCCTCGAATATAGACCTATCGGCATAAATATCTAAATTTCTAAATCTCTCTGCGTCATTACGCGAATTTACACCGTTTAAAGTTATATAAACATAACCAAAACGATAAACGGAACTTAAAACGTCAAACCTTTTATCATGAATAAAAACTTCTTTCAAGTTTTGAAAAAAGTTTTCATCTGTAAAAGGCTTACATTTAAGTTCCCCTTTTATGCCTTGCGGTTTTAAAATTTTTGCTATACAAATCTTTTCCAAAAGTTTATCCTATTTTTACAATAAATTTTTTGTTAGATTTTACGCTCATATTCTTTACAATTGTTCTAATGCTACTAATAATTCGACCATTCTTCCCTATAACTTTGCCGATATCGTCTTCGTTTGTTTTAACGTCTATAATAACGGCGTTTTTATCGTTTTTAGAAGTAACTTTTACTTCGTCTGGGTGGTCTACTAAGCTTTTAACAATATATTCAACTAATTTTTCCAAAATTTTGCTCCTTACTTTTGAATAGCGCCACTCTTAACAAGCAAGTCCTTAACAGTGTCTGTTGGGATAGCACCGTTTTTTAGCCATTTGTCAGCTTTTTCGTTGTCAATTTTGATTTCAGCTGGGTTTGTTAATGGATTATAGGTTCCTAAAATTTCAACAAACTTGCCGTCTCTTGGTGACCTTGAATCAGCTACAACAACTCTGTAAAAAGGTGACTTTTTATCTCCAAGTCTTGTAAGTCTAATCTTTAATGCCATGTTTTCCTCCTTATAAATTTAATACGATTTTCGTATATATTCACTTGCTAACGCAAGAAAATACCAAATTAAAATAGCCCGCGTATGCCCTTTTTATTTTTCATCATCTTCATCATTTCCTTAGTTTGTTCAAACTGACGAAGAAGTGTGTTTACATCTTGTATAGTAGTTCCGCTGCCGTCTGCTATACGCTTTCTTTGACCAGATTTTATAAGCTCTGGGTTTCTTCTTTCCTTTGGCGTCATGCTTTGAATTATTGCCTTGTTGCGTTTAAGCTGGTCTTCGTCTATATCTACGTTTTTAAGCTTAGAACCAAGGCCTGGAATCATTGCTATAACATCTTTTAAATTTCCCATTTTCTTCATGTTTTCAATTTGAGAAAGGTAATCTTCAAAAGTAAAGGAATTTTCCTTGAACGCTTTTTCAAGCTTTTTAGCGTCCTCTTCGCTGACAGCTTCCTGCGCCTTTTCAATTAAGGAAAGCACGTCGCCCATGCCTAAAATTCTGCTAGCAATTCTATCAGGATAGAAGGGCTCTAAATCGCCAATCTTCTCGCCTACGCCAGAAAATTTTATAGGTTTGCCTGTAATTGCCCTAATTGAAAGTGCTGCGCCGCCGCGGGTGTCGCCGTCGAGCTTTGTAAGAATTACGCCCGTAATGTCTAGCTTTTCGTTAAAGGTTTCTGCAACAGTTACAGCGTCCTGACCTGTCATAGAGTCTACAACTAAAAGTATTTCCGTAGGGGTAAGCTCTTTTTTAATGTCTGCAAGTTCCTTCATTAGCTCTTCATTTATATGAAGCCTACCTGCTGTATCTATTATAACGGTGTCTAGGTTTTGCTTTAACGCGTGTTCTACTGCTTGTTTTGCAGTTTTCACTGGGTTTTGCATGCCCTTTTCAAACACTTCACAGCCCGCTTGCTTGCCTACAACTTTTAATTGGTCAATTGCCGCAGGTCTATAAATATCGCAGGCAACGAGTAGTGGCTTTTTACCACTCTTTTTTAAATAGTAGCCAAGTTTTGCGCACATTGTAGTTTTGCCCGCACCTTGAAGACCGCACATCATTATAATTGTTGGCGGCTTTGGGCTTACGGCAAGCTTGGAATTTGTGCTGCCCATAAGAGCGGTAAGCTCTTCATTGACTATTTTTATAACTTGCTGTGCTGGGGTCAAACTTTTAAGCACTTCTTCCCCAACGGCTTTTTCAGATACGTTTTTAATAAAATCCTTTACAACTTTGTAGTTAACGTCAGCCTCTAAAAGAGCTATTCTTACTTCACGCATAGATTCTTTAATTTCAAGCTCTGTAAGTTTGCCGCGCTTTGTGATTTTACTAAAAATGTGAGATAATCTTTCGCTTAAACCAGAGAATAGTGCCATTAACCCTCCTTTTTCAAAATGTTTAATGCAGATTTTACGTCGCCTTTTTCAAGGAAATTGACCGCAGCTGAAATTTTTTCTTTATACTCTTTTTTAGCCTTAACTGCGCCAACTTTTTCTTCAAAGCCTTCAAGTTTTTTAATGCATTTGTTAAGCACGATAAAGCATGCCTGCCTACTCACTTTTCTATTTTCCGCAATTTCAGAAAAAGTTAAGTTGTACTTTAAAAAATCAGAGAGAACATCTCTTTGATAGTTCGTAAGCAGTTCTCCGTAGGCATCGAAGAGTTCGTTTAGCCTAACCACGTCGTCTAATTTCAACTTACACCTCTGTTAAACATTTTTATTTAACACACAAATATAATAGCATATAAAAACGCCTTTGTAAAGTGTTTAACAAAAAAATCTCATGAATTTCATGAGATTTTAAACAAATTATTTTAAAAACAGTTATAACCTTAGCTAGCTTTATCCCAAGCGGATTTTTGATGATAATAGCCTATACTTCAACAAAGCAACCCGTTGCAAGAGCCTTCGAAGAACTATTATAAAACCCAAGTTTTAATAAATGATAGTTTTTTATTCTACCAGCCTTAATATTATTTGATTTGCTATGCCGAAGTTTTTTGACGTTATATATAAGTGCGTGCTGTTTAGTTTTATTATGCCTAAACTGAGTAGTTTTAATGCGTTTTTATTTTCTAATACCTTATAGCCAAGCTCTTCTAGTTTTTTAAGGCTAACGCCACGCTTTGTTCTAAGCCCTAGCATAATAAGCTCTTCTAACTTTTCTTGATTTGTTAACTTTTCATAACTTTTATTAGTGTAGTTTTCTATATACTCTAATATATTTTCAGTGTTTGAGTAGCGCGTGCCGTTTATATAGGAATGTGCTGCTACACCAAAGCCTAAATATTCTCCGCACTCCCAGTAATTTATATTGTGTTTACACTTGTAGCCCTTTAAAGCAAAATTTGATATCTCATAGCGGTAAAAGCCGTTTTGCCTTAGTGCTTTCAAGTACTCTTCATACTGCGCTACACTTTCGTCGTCTGATAAGAGTTTTACTTTGTTTTGTTTAGCTAAAATTTCAAGTGGCGTGCCCCGCTCTAAAATTATCATGTATGCCGAAATATGTGTAACGCCAGCGGTTTTTAATTCTTCTATATCTCTTGAAATATTTTTATTTTCCTTTATACCTAAAAGAAGGTCTGCGTTTATGTTTGTAAAACCTGCGATATTGGCTAGGTTTATCGCTTGTAACGCTTCACTTCTGTTGTGAACGCGGCCTATAAGTTTTAAAACGTCGTCGTCTAAACTTTGAACACCGAAACTAATTCTATTAAAGCCTAAATTTTTATAAATTTTAAGTTTTTCTTCCGTTATGGAATTTGGATTACATTCTATGGAAATTTCTGCATTTTTTGTTAAGGTAAATTTGTTTTTTATTGCAAGCATTATTTCTTTAATATCTTCCGCTGGAAGTATGCTTGGAGTTCCGCCGCCAAAAAAGATAGAAGAAACCTTTCTTTTATATTTTGTTTCTTCAATTTCCTTTATTAAAGTTTGCACGTACCTTTTTTGCATTTCTCTTGGATATTTTCCAGAAACAAAGTTACAATATTTGCATTTACTTTGACAAAAAGGAATGTGCACGTATATGCCTAGATTACTCATCGTCGTCTATCTTTAAAATGCTCATGAAGGCTTCACTTGGAAGCTCTATGCTACCAATCTGTCTCATGCGCTTTTTGCCTTCTTTTTGTTTTTCTAAAAGTTTACGTTTTCTTGATATGTCGCCACCGTAACATTTAGCTAAAACGTCCTTTCTAAGTGCGCTGACCGTTTCACGCGCTATTATTTTATTACCAATACTTGCTTGAATTGGCACTTCAAACATTTGGCGTGGTATTACCTTTTTAAGCTTTTCTACTATAGCTCTACCCCTTTGGTACGCCTTATCCTTGTGCACAATCAAACTTAAAGCGTCGCAAACTTCGCCATTTAATAGGATATCTAGCCTTATTAAGTCGCTAGGTTCAAAAGCTATAAGCTCGTAATCTAGGCTGGCGTAACCACGCGTGCGAGATTTTAAGCCGTCGAAGAAGTCGTAAATCATTTCGTTAAGTGGCATTTTATAGTCCATTCTAACGCGCTTTTTATCCAAGTATTGCATATCAAGGAACTCGCCGCGCTTTTCCTTACATAGTTCCATAATTGGTCCAACGTATTCCGGTGGTGTGTAGATATGAAGCTTTGCCATAGGCTCTTCTATTCTATCTATCTCCACAGGGCTTGGAAGATTTGTAGGATTTGACACTTCTAACATATCTTCGTTTGTTTTATATACGTTATAGGATACTCCTGGCGCCGTTGTGATAATATCTAAATTAAACTCGCGCTCTAATCTTTCCGTTATAATCTCCATGTGAAGTAGCCCTAAAAAGCCGCACCTAAAACCAAAGCCTAACGCCTGAGAATTTTCCGGAGTAAACACAAGTGATGCGTCGTTTAGTTTTAATTTTTCTAGTGCGTCCTTTAAATCGTTGAATTTAGAGCCGTCTGTTAAGAATATACCGCAAAATACTACGGGCTGTACGGATTTATATCCCGGTAGTGCTTCTTTTGCGCCGTCTTCCGCTAAGGTTATCGTATCGCCAACTTTGGTGTCCGCTACGTTTTTAATGCTGGCGGCAATATAGCCAACGTCGCCAACTTCTAGTTTTTCCACAGGTTTCATGCTAGGTGTAAAAACTCCTACTTCGGTTACTTCATACGTTTTCCCCGTTTCCATCATTTTAATTTTGGTGCCAATTTTTACTTCGCCGTCAAATATTCTTACAAAACTTATTGCACCCTTAAAGTTATCGTAGTAGCTATCAAAAATTAGCGCCTTTAATGGAGCACTTTCATCTCCCTTAGGCGATGGTATTTTTGTTATAATCTGCTCTAAAACTTCATCTATGTTAATTCCTTCCTTGGCAGAAATTAGCGGAGCGTCATCAGCCGGCAAGCCGATGATGTCTTCTATTTCTTTTTTAGCTTCTTCTGGGTTTGCGCTTGGAAGGTCTATTTTGTTTATAACAGGCAAAATTTCTAGATTGTTATCTATTGCAAGATAGGTGTTCGCAAGCGTTTGAGCTTCTACGCCTTGGCTTGCGTCTACAATTAAAATAGCCCCTTCGCACGCAGCAAGAGAACGCGATACTTCGTAAGTGAAGTCCACGTGCCCCGGAGTGTCTATTAAATTCAAAGTGTATTCTTCTCCATTATAGTTATAAAACATTCTTGTTGGAGTTAGTTTTATTGTTATGCCACGCTCGCGTTCTATGTCCATGCTGTCTAAAAGCTGGTCGCTCATTTCGCGCTTAGATAGCGTGCCGGTCTTCTCTATAAGCCTATCTGCAAGTGTGCTTTTACCGTGGTCTATGTGTGCGATAATGCAAAAGTTTCTAATCTTTTCCTGTCTGTCCATAGATTTTATTATACACATTTCAAAGGTTAAAGTACATTATTTTTTAAATTTTGTTTGCAAAAATCTTGTAAACACCCACAAACTTGCCAACTTTTTTTAAAAGAATGTCTAAAATTGTTTTAAAATTAATATTTTTTATGTTATTATGGATATATTAAATTAAAAGGGTTATTTTTATGGATTTATTTAAAACTTGGCTTGTAGAAGATTGCATCGCTCACAGGGGTTTACACGACGATAAAGCTCCGGAAAACTCTATGCTTGCCTTTGAAAATGCAATTAAAGAAGGCTATCCTATTGAAACTGACGTACATCAAATTGCCGATGGTACTATTATTATATTTCACGACTCTTCCCTTCAAAGAATGACGGGGCAAGATGGCTATGTTAAAAATTTAAAGAAGGAAGATTTGGAAAATATCCGTCTAAAAGGCACAGACCAAAAAATTCCTACCTTAGACGAATTTTTAAACTTTGTTGACGGTAGAGTGCCAGTGCTTATTGAAATTAAAAACACAAATAAAGTTGGTGAGCTAGAAAGCGCGCTCTACGCAAGGCTTAAAGAGTATAAAGGCGAATACGCAATTCAAGCGTTTAATCCATTTGTACTAGAATGGTTTAAAAACAACGCACCAGAAGTTCTTCGTGGGCAGCTATCCGGCTACTTTAAAGGCGAACAACTTTCCTTTTTAAAGAAGCTATTTTTAAAACGTATGACGCTTAATAAAAAAGTCAGTCAGCCGCACTTTATTTCCTACGAAGCAAGCACGCTTCCAAACAGGTTTGTTAGAAAATATAAAACTCTTCCCCTTCTTGCATGGACGGTTAGAAGTCAAGAAGAATATTTAAAAGTAATTAAATTTTGTGACAACATAATTTTTGAAGGTTTTGAACCTAAGCTTTAAAAAAATCCGCTAAGTGCGGATTTTTATTTTACTTATAAACACTAGTAAAATTTTAATATATATGATATAATTATTTTATGGAAATTACGAAACGTCCGCCACTTGCGGAGAGAATGCGACCTACTAGTTTTGACGACTTTGTAGGGCAAGAACATATTATTGGCAAAAATATGCTTTTAAGGCGCGCTATTGAGGTTGGAGAACTTGGTAGCTGTATTTTTTATGGCCCGCCAGGCACTGGTAAAACTACGCTTGCTAACATTGTGGCAAAGCAACTAAAAGGCGAATTTAGAAAATTAAATGCCGTTTCTAGCGGCGTATCCGACGCCAAAGAGATAATTAGAGAAGCAGAAAACTTGAAGGCAATGTTTGGAACACAGACCTATTTACTGCTTGACGAGTGCCATAGATGGAATAAAGCACAGAGCGACTGCGTTTTAGAAGCAATTGAAAAAGGCAGTATTGTTTTTATAGGCTCCACCACGGAAAACCCTTTCACTAGCATGACAAGAGCTATTGTTTCTAGATGCAGAGTGTTTGAATTTAAAGCACTTGAAGATAAAGACGTTATTAAAGCCATGAAACGCGCACTTGAAAAGGACGAAGTGCTTTCTAAAATGCCCATTAAAGTAGACGAAAGCGCCTTAAAACACTTTGCTTGGGCTTCTAGTGGCGACGTTAGAATGGCGCTAAATGCTCTTGAACTTGCTGTGCTAACTACGCCTTTTAATAAAGATAAAGAAATTGTAATTACAAAGGAAATTGCTGAGCAATCCATTCAAAAGAAGGCACTTTCCATAGACGAAAACCAATACTACGATATGCTAAGCGCATTTTGTAAGTCTATTCGTGGTTCAGATACGGAAGCCGCACTTTACTGGGCACAGCGCATGCTTATAGCCGGCATAGACCCTATGATAATAGCTAGACGCCTTGTAGCTCATTCTAGCGAAGACATAGGCATGGCGGATAGCAACGCCCTACTTCTTTCCACAAGCGCCATGTATGCCGTGGAAAAAATGGGAGCACCGGAAGGGCTTATTCCGCTTTTTCACGCAATAATATACGCCTGCGAAGCGGAAAAATCTAACTCTGTGATTGTGGCACGGGATTTATCTCGTGCAGACGCGGAAAATGTGAAGGACGATAATGTGCCGGATTATTTGAAAAATCACCCTAGCACAAACGATACAAAGCATATAAAATATAAGTATCCACACGATTTTGGCGGCTATGTAAAACAGCGCTATATGCCCGAAAGCTTAAGGGATAGAGTTTATTATATTCCGAGCCAAAATGGTAGAGAAAAAAACTTAGTTAGGAAAAAAGATAGAAATAATTAAAAATAAACCCCAAACGATAATTTGTTTTGGGGTTTTAGTTTTTATATAAATAGACTTTTAAATATAGCGAACGTAATCTTTTTTACGAGGCTTAGGCTCTGGATATTCCATGTCCGAATAGCCTAAAATGCAGTGCCCAACACCCTCGTAATTTTCTGGAATATTCCATTCCTTTAAAAGAGCCTTTCCTTCTGGGGTTTCAAACTCTTCTTTTGCCCTATGAATCCAGCAAGAGCCCACACCCAAACTAAAAGCGGCATTCATCATGTTGCCAAGAACTAAACTGCCGTCTTCAACGTAGGTAAACATATTTTTATCCGCCATAACAACTAGCACGGTTGGCGCATTATAGAACGGGTCTACATCTCTGCCTAGAATTTTTTTATTTATCTCTCTTAATTTTTCTATCTTTTCTTTATCCTGTAAAACTAATATTATAGGCGACTGCATTCCCTTTCCAGTTGGTGCGTTCATGCCTGCCTGCAAAATTAAATCTAATTCTTCCTTTTTAATTTGCTCAGATTTAAGCTTTTTGCAACTTCTTCTTTCTATAAGCGTTTTAATTGTATCGTTCATAAACTCTCCCTAATCAATTTTTATTAAAACTTTTATGTTTTTGTCAACAAGTTTTGTAAAAAGTTTTTCCCCTTCCTTGCCTGCGGTGTCGTCTAAATAGTTATAGTGAGTTGGAATAACATATTTAGGTTTAATAATGTTTGTAACCTTTGCGGCTTCTTCTGCGTCCATGGTGTAAATTCCACCAATTGGAATTAAGAGAACGTCTGTTTTAACGTTTTCAAGTTCCGGAGTGGCGTCGGTATCTCCGCAAATGGTATAGGTTGCGCCGTTAATATTTAAAGTATAACCAACAAAGCCATAGTTTTTAAAGTGATGATGACCAAAGTTATAAGAAGGAAAAGTTTGGAAACTTATATCTAAAACTTTGCCTGTTTGGTTTGGTGTTACAATGTTTATGTTATTTGTTATCCCCGCCTTTTCTAAAATTTCCGCGCTATCCTTAGTGCAAACAATAACAGTGTTTGGTGTTAAAATATTTTTTATAGAGTTGATATCTAAATGGTCAAAATGTGAGTGCGTTATAAAAATAGCCTTAGCTTCTGCCTGACTATTTATATTAAACGGGTCTATAAAAATATTCTCGTCTATACAAATACTGCTATGGCAATTAATTTTTATATTTGGTTCTTGCATATTTTTCTCCTTGTTTTATATTTTAACAAATTGCAAAATTTTAGTAAAATAAATTCAATAAATTGTTTAAAATTTTGCATAATACCACAAAATATAGTACTAATACATTAAGAATATACACAAAATATAGTAAAAATAAAAAACAGAGCTTGAGCTTGGCTCTGTTTTTATTTATCCAACGTCTTCTGTTTTCTTCTCTTCTTCTTTGGTAATTAGTATTGGTTTTATGTCCGTTTCCGTAAAGTAGTTTTTTGGAATTATTACTTTTGCTACATCCTTTCGGCTTGGAATCTCATACATGAGTTCTAACATACCGTCTTCAAGGATTGTTCTAAGCCCGCGGGCACCCGTTTTTAATTCTAATGCCTTGTGAGCTACTGAACGTATAGCTTCCGGTTCAAATTCAAGGTCTACCTTATCTATATCGAACATCTTTTTATATTGTTTTAAGATTGCGTTTTTAGGCTCTGTTAGAATTCTAATTAATGCGTTCTCTGTTAAATCGTGCAAACCTACCACAACTGGAAGACGCCCTACAAATTCTGGAATTAGCCCAAACTTTATAAGGTCTTGCGGCTGCAAGTGTTTAACAAAGTTTATTTGGCTCTTTTCAATAGTCGTGTTTATAGTAGCATTAAAGCCTAGGCTTGTATTGTTCATTCTAGATTCTATAATCTTATCTAGCCCTACAAATGCACCACCGCAAATGAAAAGAATGTTTGTAGTATCTATTTGAATCATTTCTTGATGCGGGTGTTTTCTTCCACCTTGTGGCGGAACGCTGGCTGTTGTGCTCTCTATAATTTTTAGCAGTGCCTGTTGAACACCTTCGCCGGAAACGTCACGCGTGATTGATACGTTTTGCGTTTTTCTAGCTATCTTATCTATTTCGTCTACGTAAATTATTCCACGTTGAGCTTTGGCTATGTCGTAGTCTGCATTTTGAATGAGCTTTAAAAGTATGTTTTCTACATCGTCGCCAACATACCCTGCTTCTGTAAGCGTTGTAGCGTCGGCGGAAGCAAATGGAACTTTTAAAATTTTGGCAAGTGTTTTAGCAAGTAACGTCTTTCCGCAACCTGTTGGGCCTACCATTAAAATGTTGCTCTTTTCAAGCTCAATAGACGTATCTGCTGCGTCCTTACTTCTCTTTGCAACAAGATTGTAGTTTATTCTTTTATAATGGTTATACACGGCAACAGAAAGCACACGTTTCGCGTCTTCTTGCCCTATTATATACTCGTCGAGTTGCTCTTTAATTTGCTGCGGAGTTGGAAGGTCTATGCTCGTTTCTACTGTTGTAACCTTATCTTGCTTAATTATATCCTTGCAAACTTCCACGCACTCGTCGCAAATATAGCTTTCGCCGTCAGGGCTGGCTATAAGCCTTCTTGCCTGCCTTTGAGATTTTCCACAGAATGAGCAAAATAAATTGTCGTTATTTCCTTTCAAATTTCACCTCTTTTAGATTACTTGTTTTCGCTTGAACGTTTAACGAAAATTTTATCCACAAGGCCATACTTTTTAGCTTCTTCCGCTGTCATGTAGTTATCTCTATCCGTGTCTTTTTCTATCTTTTCAAGCGGTTGACCTGTATTTTCACTAAGAATTTTGTTTATTTTGTCCTTTATGTGCTGAATGTGTTTAGCTTGAATAGCAATGTCGCTTGCCTGACCTTGTGCACCACCAAGTGGTTGGTGTATCATAACTTCACTATTAGGAAGAACAAAACGCTTCCCTTTAGCTCCGCTACTTAGTATAAACGCGCCCATAGACGCAGCAAGCCCTATGCAAATTGTGGACACATCGCACTTTAAGTAGTTCATTGTGTCGTAAATTGCCATGCCTGCGCTTACGCTTCCGCCTGGGCTGTTTATATATAGGTAAATATCCTTATCTGGATTTTTTCCTTCTAAATATATCATTTGCGCAACTATAATGTTTGCCATAGCGTCGTTTATTTCTCCCGTAAGAAAAATAATTCTATCTTCTAGCAAACGAGAATAGATGTCGTATGAACGTTCGCCGTTAGCAGTTTGGTCTACGACCATTGGAATTAACATATTTCACCTCTTAAATTAATTTATTATTTTCTTTTAAGAACTTAACAAGTTTATCCATTAAAATATCGTTTTCAAAGTATATTAGTTGTTTTTCGCCCAAAGACTTTTTATAGTCATCTACTGTTTTGTTGTACTTTTTAGCCACTTCTTCAAGTTTTGAATCAAGCTCTTCGTCTGTAACTTTTAAGTTTTCAACTTCTATAATCTTTTCAATAGCAAGCCTTGTTTTTACAGTTTCTAAAGCGTGGTCGTGGTTTTCTTTTCTAATATTTTCAGGCGTTGTGTTCATGTATTTGCAATAGTCGTCTAGTTTTAAACCTTGGTAAGCAAGCCTTGTTTCCATGTCCTTCATATAGGCGTCGAGTTGGCTTTCAACCATGCATTCTGGAATGTTAACTTCGGCTTCCTTTACAACTGCCTTTATGATATTGTTTTCCGTTTCTCTCTCTAAGCGCTCGTTTAAAGTCTCTTCTAAGTGTTTCCTAATATCCTTTTTGTATTCATCTAATGTTTCAAATTCGCTTACGTTTGAAGCAAATTCGTCGTTTAACTCTGGAAGCTGCTTTTCTTCAACGCCTTTTAAGGTTATTTCAAAATCAGCTGGTTTTCCTTTAAGTTCTTCAGCATGATAGTTTTCTGGGAATGTTACTTTAATAGTTTTTGTCTCGCCAATCTTCATTCCAACAATTTGCTCTTCAAAACCTTCAATAAAGCTTTTAGAACCTAGCTCTAAACGATAGTCCTTAGCTTCTCCGCCTGGAAATTTAACTCCGTCTATGCTTCCGGAAAAGTCGATTGTAACAAAGTCGCCAAGTTTAGCTTCTCTTTGAACTTCTACGTAGCGTGCGTTGCGTTCACGAACTTGATTAAGTTCTTTTTCAACTTGTTTTTCTTCAACTTCGCCCTTAGCACTCTCTATTTCAAGCCCCTTGTATTTTCCAAGCTTTACTTCTGGCATGCTTTGAACTGTAACGTTTAAAACAAGACCGTCTGAATCGAACTTTTCAAGGCTTACGTCTGGATGGTCTACTGGTTCAATTTCCGTTTCCTTTGCTAGCATATCGCCGTATTCCTTAGAAAAAGCAAGTTGAAGCGCGTCGTCAAAAAAGATGTCTGCGCCATAATTTTGTTCTATAACCTTTTTAGGCACTTTACCCTTTCTAAAACCTTGTACGGAAAATTTTCCTTTGTTTTGCTCGTAGGCCTCATTTACATATTCGTTCCATTCCTGAGCGGTTAAAGAAATTTTAACTTTAAATTTGTCTCCTTCAATTTTTTCTGCTGTATACATAATTTTCTCCTTTTACTTGCGAGAGTATAACATACTCTAAAATGATTTTCAAATAATTTTTTGTTAAACTTTGGCAAAAAACACACAAAGAAGAGTTATCATCAGTGAAAAGCCTAACATGATTAGCCCAAAGTTTACAAGTTTTAATGTCAAATATTTCTTTTTATGCTCTTTATAAAACATCTTGTCTACGTTTTCTACTTGAAATTTCGTTGCAACGCCCTTTATATAAAGCTCAGCTAAATAGGAAGGATAATCCGCTTTAATTTGCGCATTAAGCTCTATAAACCTAAAAATTTGATACACGCCAAAGAGCCCGGAAAACAGCGCCAAACAAAATAGCGAAACATAGACAAACACTGGGCTAGCAAGCTGCAAAATTAAGCACGCAAAGCCCAGTGCAAGCAACGAGAGCATAGTAATAAATATAATTTTTTTTGCCATTATCTAAATATAATTAAAATTAATATAGCTGTAAGTGCAATTGCGTAGAGCACTGCCCAAACTGGATTTTTCTTGTGCCTGATAAAGAAAAAGGCATAAACTGCTATTACGCAGTAAGCAATACATTCACCAACTGTTCTTATAGCATTTGTTGCACTTGCAAGCTTGTTTGCGTCGATTGCGTTAAAGATAACTTGCAATAATAAACAAATACCTACAAGAACTAGCGCAAAGAATGAAAGCATATTTAAAACCCATTTAATAGACGTGTTTCTCTTTTGCGTAGTTTGAGAACTGCTTGAACTAGAACTACTTGAGCTTTTATTACTATTGTTTGCCATATACATATCTCCTTTTGACCTATTAATTATATATTCAAAAACATAATTTGTCTACTATTTTTCCTGTAATTTTTTTAGGACTTTTCTGAAATTTTCTGGAAGCGGCGTTTCAAGAGTTATCCTTTGCCCAGTTCTTGGCTGAGTGAACTCTATTTTATATGCGTGGAGCAGTTGCCCGTTTAATTTTGTGCTAGGGTTATACTCCTTATCGCCCACTATTGGCTTGTGTAGTACCCTAGATGCATGAACCCTAATTTGATGCGTTCTGCCCGTTTTTAAAGTAAATTCAACTAAGGTATAGCCGTTATAATATTTTAATACTTTGTAATCCGTTATAGCAAGTTTGCCTTGGCTTTCTGGGCATACATTCATTAAAGTTCTATGCTTTTTATCTCTTGCTATATGCGTTTCAATATGCCCTTCTTGCTCTTTTAGCGTACCTTCTAAAAGCGCTATGTATTTTCTTACACACGTCTTCTCTTGAATTTGTTTTGCAAGGCTGTTGTGCGCAAAATCGTTTTTAGCAATAAGAAGAAGCCCGGACGTGTTTTTGTCTAATCTGTGTACTATTCCCGGACGAAGCTTGCCATTTATTCCGCTTAAATTTTTAAGCTTAAATAAAAGCGCGTTTACAAGCGTTCCGATCGTATTCCCCGCGCCTGCGTGCACCACCATGCCTTGTGGCTTGTTTATTACGGCTAAATCGTCGTCTTCGTATACAATTTCTATTGGGATATCTTCCGGTTTTGTTTTAACTTCTTCCGGCTCTAAGTTTTCAACGTGGATTTTATCATTTACCCTTAGTTTTTCCCCTGCTTTAACAGTTTTACCATTTAAAAGCGCTTTCCCGCCGTCTATCATGTTTTTTATATGAGAGCGCGTTAAATCTGGATACTTTTCAAGCAAAAAAATATCTAGGCGCTTATTTTTATCCTTTTCTTCTATATTAAAGTCCATAACTAACCTTTTTAAGCTTTTTTGCTAAGGCAAATTTTTGCTTAGATTTTAAATACTTTTTATTGTATTTAGGATATAAAAATAAAAAGAACACTAAAAGCACTATTACGCCTGCACAAAGGCACATATCTGCAATGTTGAATACTGGAAAGTTAATAAAATCTAAAGCTATAAAATCTCTAACGTAGCCTAAAAATAACCTATCTATCAAATTTCCAACCGCACCGCCGAATACTAAGGAAAAGCCCACAAGATAGAGGGTAGTTCTTTGCTTAAAGAAATAATTAAAGATACAAAATGCTATTAAAAATACAAATGTTAGAGTTATTAATATCCAAGTATGCTCGTTTAGAATGCTCCAAGCGCCGCCAGTGTTGTGAACGGATATAAAATTAAAAAAGCCTGGTAAAACTAAAATAGATTTACCGTCTGTAAGCACCTTGGTTAAAATATCCACGCCAATTACAAGCGCTATAATTCCTAAAATAAGAAGTATGGCAAAAAGACCGCGTTTGTACCTTTTAAAGAATTTATTTTTTACCATTTATACCACCAAAAGTTTATAGCGGGTGTCATCTAGCTTATACACTTCTCCGCCAAAAGCGTACACGGCGCCAGAAAGAAAACTTAGTGCAGTGTTAAAATTAGTATCTTCAAAATTAGAAAGGTTTACAATAACTTTACCTTCTTTTTTTAAGTAGTCTACAACCTTAGATACTTCTTCCTGGCTTTTAGGCTTCATTTCTTCAATTATTTCCTCTTCTTCTCCATCTAATGTATATTCGCCAGCTTTTCTTTTTATTTCTTTTTTAGGTTTAGGATTATTCTTTTCTTCACTTTCAAAACCTAAACCCTTTAAAATTTTGTCAAAAAAACCCATATTTTTCTCCGTTATTCTGCCGTTGGGAATATTCCAACAACACCCATTTTAAATGGATATGTAGCTTGCGGCTCGTTTGGGTCTTTAATTACGTCTATAACTATTTCCATATATGAAAATGGTATTCTATTATGATTAAGCACCCCAATAGCTCCAAAACCACTATCAGATTCAATTATATTATAGTAATTTGCAAGCGCGCCCGTAACATATTTGCCATCTATATCGTCTGCCTTTAAAATTCCGCCGTCAAGCTCATTATCAAACGGATCTAAAATCATATCAACTTCAGTATCTAGTTCCGTGTCTGAAATTTCGTTATACACAAGATCCATCATTACAATATCCGTGGTTGCGTCAAATGGGTCGCCAGACATTGAAATTTGCTGCTTTGCAGTTTCAAATAATCTACCTGCACCATTATAATAACGAACCCTAATTACAGCGTCGATTGGCTGTTCAGATTCAAATGCAAGCCAAAGCGCACATAGCGATAAATCTTCCTGCTCTGGCATGATAACAAAGCTTTGATATTCCGCAGATTGAATATGGTCAAAGGCGTTATTTGCTGAATTTCCATTTTCATCAACACCACCATTTATATAGAAAGCAGTGCCATTGAAGTCTTTAATTTTACTAGCTGGGTATGGGTCAAAGAAATCTCTTGGCGGCTCCTGCCCTTCTTCAACGTCTTGATTCAAAGTAGGGTTAGAATTCTCTATAATTTCAGCAACTTTTGTTTGATATTCATTATTTTTATTATATTTAAGATTATTAACAATTTGGTCACCAATTACGGTTTCCAAGATATAGTTAGTTAAATTTTCCCTATCTCTTTCAGAAAATCCAACATAAGTGCCATATAAAGAGAATTCTTCTTGGATTGGGGTTATAATACTATCTCTAGTGTTTGTTGTTCCATCAACAGTTTGACCATTTAAAGTCACCTTAACAGACTCTAATACAGTAGTTGCAGTATCTGAAATTTCAATTACTGGTGCTGTTGGAGTTCTGCCGAGAACGAGTTCATAAATATTGTATTCTAGGACTGTGGAGTAAATGTTTGTAATTGAATCTAATTCTATAAAATCGTTTATGGAATTTAAAAATGCTTTTAAATTATCAGTATTTTTTTCAATCAAATTACCAGAGCGTTGAAAAGGATTTCTTAAACCTTCAATATCTTTTCCAAATGACCAATTCCAAGATATATCTTCATAAGTATAATATTGAACATCATTTTCGTATACAAATTGTGGTTGATATCTTACTCTATCTAAATTTAATGCCCCATCCCAAATAGCTAAATAGTTGCTTTCTGTAACAACTGGAAAATTATATTGAAGAGTACCAGTTTCATCATAAAATCTGTAATTATAAAATGTGAAATAAGTAAATAAATCTCTTACTATATTATTACTATAACTTAAAAACAATCTTTCAAAATTATATTGAGCAGGTTTATAACAAACCTTATAGCCAGAAATTGTGCCAGAAGGATATAACAAATTACCTGTATCGTCACCGCCAGGTAAATTAAAACAACCTGTGGTTAAAAATGATACAGCTACCAAAAAACAAACTAAAATTCCACTAAATAGTTTTTTCATTGCTATTATTTTAACAAGTTATTAGAAATTTATCAAGCGAAATACTAAAATTTATTATGATAGATGTTTTGTGTATTTTGAATTTTATGATATCATATAACATGCAAATAAAAAGATTATATAAAAATGACAATTTAGATGAAATAAATTTGTTGTTTAAAGAATTGTTTATAAATGAAATGAACTATGATACCTCTCTTCTTGAAAGCCCAAATAATTTTTTTGACAACAAAATTGGAATTGAAGGAACTATTCTACTTACAATATGGGATAAAGATATAGCTATAGGATTTTTATATGGGCAAATTTTAAACACCCCAAACTATTGCTATAAAAATGGGCTTGGAAGTTTAGAATTATTGTTTATAAAAGATTCATATAGAAAAAGAGGGTTGGCTTCTAAATTAATATTAGAGTTTGAAAAATGGCTAAAATCTCAAAAAATTTATAACTACGAAGTTTGTTGCTATAATAAAAATGAAGTAGCTATTAATTTATATAAAACAATTGGTTTTAAAAATTTGAAATCTACTTTTAGAAAAATAATAAAAAATGATTAGTTTTAAAACTAATCATTTTTTAGCTTAAAGTTCCAAAGAAAAATCATCTACAGGATATGTAAGTATATAATTTTGTCCATTTTGGGAATAAGACATAGATTGGTATTTTACGCCACTTTTTGCTTGATTACTTGATAAATTCATATTTTGCCAATCATATTTTTCATCCGCAGCCTGCCATAGTGAAGATACTGGAGAAGCTTCTGTAAAAGCTGTTTCTTCAATTACTACATCTTCTGCTGTACCATCTATATATGCATTTACATAACCATCAAAAGCAAAAGAATTATTAAATTTTTGAGAAACAATATTTTTTACTGTTACAACTTTTATATCACCACCTTTAGTTAGCTTAATATATGAATTAACAGTAAAGTTATCTACTTGTGTACCAGATGTTAAACAAGAATACAACATTGTAGGAGTATATCCATCATTTAAATAATTCTTTAATTGTCCAGTCAATCTAGAATCTTGAATTAATTTATTATAACAATCAATCTCGTTATCATATCTAGCATATAAAGTATCCTGGGTAGAAACTTTGATAGTCGAATTACTTTTTATAGTATCGACTATTTCTGATAAATCTGACAACGAATAAATTATATAACTATCTTGCAGTTTGAAAAAAAATGTTGTATAACGCGTTATTGATTCATCCACCGCATTACATTTAGCAGTAACAAGTAAATTATTATCTTGGAAATCTATATTTAAAAATTCTTGAATATTAAATCTTGTAAATGCAATTGTTTTACCTTCTATAATTTCCTTTAAATCTGTTTTAATCTGCTCATAATACATTTGGTCTAGGTTTTCACGCTCGCCGGTTATGGTGGAGATTTCACTGTTTGAATAATTTTCTCCGTCACCTAATGCTTGAACAGACATGGTATAAGAGTCGCCTTCGTCTATGGTTACTTCTAACTCTGTTGTATCTGCTCCGTAATCTTTCGTCTGCCCATTTACCATTACCCTATAACCTGAAGCGTTATCTACTTCGCTCCAAGATAAAAGATTTGTTTCTTGGTCGTATGTAACTGCTGGCGCTGCAAGCTGAACTACAACTGGAGTTGGGTCTGGTACTGGTATTGGATCTGGTGTTGGATCTGGTGTTGGTCTTGTTATAGTTGTTTCTGGATAAAACACTACATTAAAATCATCAGATACTGCATCTATTCCGAAAAACACACCAGCGCCCAAAGCTGTTAAACAGCCAACTACTGCTAATGCTTTTTTTACGCTAAATTTTGCCATTATTCACCCTCCGCAAAATTCTTATCACTTAAACTATAGCACATATTGTAAAAATTTGCAATACATATTTTAATTCTTTTTTGTATGTGCGTGAAATATAAGAGCAAATAAAAATGCAAAGCCAACTGCTGCTGCTATTCCACCTGCAACGGCTTCTAAGCCGCCCGTAAATGCGCCTATAAGTCCGCGAGCTTTCACGCCTGCAATAGCGCCCTTAGCAAGCGACGCTCCAAACCCTATAATTGGCACGTTTATGCCCGCTTTAGCAAAATTTGAAATGGGCTCAAAAATGCCAACAGCTTCTAAAACAACTCCTATTAAAACAAATGTAACTAAAATGCGCGCAGAGGTGATGTTAGTACGAATAATTAACACTTGACCAAGCATACATATAAATCCGCCAATTAAAAATACCCATAAGTAATTTAAAAACATTTCCATGCATTAAATATTGCCATTTTTGAATATCTTAAACATGAAAAAGCGAAAGGCGCAAATTTTGCCTCAAATTTAATAAAAAAACATTATTAGCTTCGGAGACAAGCTTCGCACGAGAGTACGCACTAGCGTCAAGAATCGCTCCGCTAGACAAGTTGCTAATCACAACTATGTTTGTCGCTCCGCGTTCTTTCCTTATTCCCAAAAATCAAAGAATTTTTGGGAGCCCTATCAGGCTGGAGTTTTCGTTTGGTGCGTATAAGAAAAATTTTAAGCGTAAATGGCGAATGTTTTGCAAAGCAAAACTTGCCAAAAGCGCAAAAATTTTTCGCAAAGCGAAAGGCGCAAATTTTGCCCAACGGGCAAAATTTAATGCCGCTTTAAGCGGCATTGCCCGCCCTTACGGGCGGGCTGCGCCTTTCGCTTCGCTATGCAATGTTTTCAGAAACAGTAACTACATTAAAACCGTTTTCTTGATAAAAGTCTATAATATCTCCAAACACTTCTAATGTTTTTTCAGTTGGATGCATTAAAATTAAATCCCCGTTTTGCGGATTAGCCACCGCCCTATCGTATATAGTTTTAGCAACCTTGTCACGCCAATCTATAGTATCCTTAGTCCACATTATAGTTTGATAGCCATAAGTTTTTGCAACGTCTAACGTAGTTTGATTATACGCGCCGCTTGGCGGAGCAAACAAGTTCATTTCAACACCCGTTAACGCCTTCACAATTTCATGCGTCTGATAAATTTCTTGCTCGTTCTTTTCCTTAGAAATTTTATCGTGGTCTTTATGATAATAGCCATGATTACCAAGCTCATGTCCGCCATCTAAAATTTTTTTCATAAGCTCTTCATTGTTAGAAGCCCACATACCGCCTACAAAAAAAGTACATTTTGCATTCTTTTCTTTTAAAACATCAAGCATAGGTTCTAAATATTCCGTTCCCCAATAAACGTTAATCATTAAGCTAACGTTTTTATTTTCCGTGTTGCCATGATATATAGCAAAGCTATCCCCGCTAGAACTGAACACGTTTAGCACTCCGCCTGCATAAGTTAGCGCAAACACCCCCACAAGCATTAACGAAATTACAACATTTGCAAATACGTTTCTAAAACGCCTTGCCTTAGAATTTAAGCTACTATTGTTCTGATGCATTACAATTAATTTCATACTTTAAATTATGAAAACAAAAAGTTATTAATGCTAAAACACTTCAATTCTTAGAAATTTTTTTGAAAAAATTAAAAAATAGATAAAAATAACTTGCTTTTTGTAAAAAAATGTATATAATGTGAATATTAGTCAATTATTGGGTTAAAAAATTGCATTATAATAACAATAGGGTTTACGAAATTCTGTAAATAAAAATAAGAGGTAAAATTATGGATTTAAAAGAATTTGGTCAAAAACTAGCAAAAATAAGACAAGAAAAAGGAATGTCAGCTTACGCCCTATCATTAAAAATTGAGAAGGATCCAAGTTACATTCACAAAGTAGAAAACGCAAAAATGAACATTTCGTTAACTTCATTATTTGCAATATGTAATGCGTTAGAAATCACTCCTGACGTACTATTTGTAGCATAACTATTTAAAAACACTAGCACTGCAATTAAATTTGCAGTTTTTAGTTAAGCATTTTAAAAAATTAGTTTACAGCAAAAAACAACACTCTTGAAAATTCAAGAGTGTATTTTTTACTTTTATTTGAAAATTTTAAAGAATGGTTAGTAAGAAAAATAAACAAGCAGAGCAAGGCTCGACAAATGAGACTAGGCAGGCGCGTACCTACGTACGTAACTGTCTAGTCTCGTTTGGCAGTAACGCCGCTATGCGCCGTTTATTTTATTTACTAACAGCAACAAGTTTTAAGTCTACCCTACCCTTATTATCAATTTTAATAACTTCAACTTCTACTTCGTCGCCAATGTTTACAACGTCTTCTACTTTTTCTACACGTTTAGAAGAAAGTTTGCTAATGTGAATCATGCCTTCCTTTCCCGGAGCTATGTCCACAAAAGCACCGAAGTTCATTATTCTTGCAACTTTACCTGAGTAGATTTTTCCAACTTCTAGGTCTTCAGCTATATTTAAAATTATTTGTTTAGCTTTTTCTGCCATGTCGGAATCTGGTGTTGCTATGAACACTTGTCCATCGTCTTCTATATCAATCTTTACGCCGGTTTCTTCAATAATATTGTTAATTGTCTTTCCGCCGGAACCAATAACATCTTTAATCTTATCCGGATTAATTGTAAAGGTTATAATTTTTGGTGCGTACTTAGATATTTCAGCACGTGGCTTGTCTATTACGGCAAGCATCTTGTCTAGAATGTAGAGCCTACCTTGACGAGCTTGTTCTAGGGCTGTTCTTAAAATATTTTCGTCTATGCCCTTAATTTTTATATCCATTTGAATAGCTGTAATACCCTTTGTTGTACCTGCAACCTTAAAGTCCATATCGCCAAGGAAATCTTCTAAGCCTTGGATATCGGATAGAACTGCTACTTTACCGCTTTCGTCGTCCTTGATTAAACCCATTGCAATTCCTGCAACCGGAGCTTTAATTTGAACGCCGCCGTCCATAAGTGCAAGTGTTGAACCGCAAACGCTTGCCATAGATGATGAGCCGTTTGAGCTTAAAACTTCACTTACAAGCCTTAATGCGTATGGGAACTCTTCTTCACTTGGAATAACTGGCTCTAACGCCCTTTCTGCAAGTGCGCCGTGGCCTATCTCTCTTCTTCCTGGGCTCTTTAATTGGCGAGCTTCTCCTGTTGAATATGGAGGCATATTGTAGTGGTGTACGTAGCGCTTTACTTCTTCGTCGTCTAAGCCTTCAAGTTTTTGAGCATCACTTATTGTGCCAAGTGTTAATGTTGTTAAAACTTGTGTTTGCCCACGTGTAAACACGCCAGTGCCGTGAACGCGTGGAAGCACGCCCGCATCGCACCAAATAGGACGAATATCCGTTAATTTTCTTCCGTCTGGACGTATACCCTTATTTAAGATTTTTGCTCTAACCTTTTCCTTTGTCATCTTATAGAGCACATCGCCGATTTCCCTTTCTTTTTCTGGGAAGGTTTCAGCAAAATGTTCTTTTACGTCTTTATCTACTTCGTCTTGACGTGTCTGACGTTCTTGCCTATCAAAAGTGTCTAAGGCGTAGTCTAATTTTTCACTAGCATAAGCACGAACTGCTTCTTCTAGTTCCTTGTCTATTACATAGTACTCCACTTCTTTTGGAGCTTTGCCAATTTCTTCCTTTGCTTTTAATTGGAAGTCTACAAGCTTTTTAATAATGTCGTGCGCAAACATAATTCCGCCGAGCATTTCTTCTTCCGTAACTTCCTTAGCGCCAGCTTCAACCATTAAAACGGCGTCTCTAGTTCCGCTTACGGTTAAGCTCATTCTGCTCTTTTCGCGCTCTTCGTTATTTGGGTTGGCTATATATTTGCCATCTATAAGAGCTACGTTCACAGAGCCTGTTGGACCAGCAAATGGTATGCCGGAAATAGTTAGCGCAAAACTAGAACCAAGCATTGCAAGTGGCTCAGGTGCTACATCTGGGTCGATTGAAAGTGCTGTTGCTACAACGCTAACATCGTTAAAAAAGCCCTTTGGGAAAAGTGGACGAAGTGGTCTGTCTATTAATCTAGACGTTAAAATAGCCTTGTCGGAAGGTCTGCCTTCTCTCTTTTTAAAGCCGCCCGGGATTTTTCCAACGGAGTACATTTTTTCTTCAAAATCTACGCCGAGTGGGAAAAAATCTATGCCCGGACGTGGCTGCTCTGCCATGGTAACGTTTACCATAATTACGGTTTCACCGCATTTTACCCAGCAGGTGCCGTCTGCTTGCTCGCAGTACCTGCCCGTTTCAACGGTAACCTTTTTACCGCCAATTTCTGTTTCAAAAATATGATTTTCCATAAAATCTCCTAATTTAATTTATCACCCTGCCTTGAAACCGCGAAAGTTAAGCACGCATAACTCTATGCGTTTACTGTAAAACGCCTAAAAACAGTCAACTCCTGCTTTTAGGCATAATGCATATTTATCTTATATTTAAAGATTTTTTAAGTTCACGGTAAGCTTCAATATCTTTCTTTTCAAGATATTTTAAAAGCCCTTTTCTTCTACCTACAAGCTGTAAAAGGCCGCGTCTTGAGTGGTTATCGTTTGGGTTAGCCTTTAAGTGTTCTGTTAAGTGATTTATTCTTTCAGTAAGAAGAGCCACTTGAACGTTTACAGAACCTGTATCATTTTCAGACTGCTTGTAAGATTCGATAATTTCCTTTTTTTCTTTCATGAAACATTCTCCTTTTATAGTTTAGACCCTAAAAACCGAGTAAGCCGTTCAGAGAACACTTAAATTGCGAGCAAACTCAGCTTAAAGCCAAAGGTATAATAGCATATAAAAATAAATTTGTAAAGTGAAAAAGTTAAAAGAGTAAAAGATTTTTATAGTAAATTTTATATAATAAAAAGAAGCTGCTATCCAGCTTCCATTTTAATTACATATGTTTTCTTGCTTTCTTTCTAGCGGCTTCACGTTTCTTCTTCTTGGCAACACTTGGCTTGTCGTATGCTTCTTTTCTTCTAATGTCACCTATTATGCCGTCTTTTTGACACTTTCTTTTAAAACGTTTAAGTGCGCTCTCTAAGCTTTCATTTTCGCCAACCTTAACTGTGGTCATTCTTGTTTTCACCGCCTTTTAGTTTTATATTTTGCTTTTATGGTGCGTCGGGAAGTTTTTCTCCCCCTAGTATGTGAACGTGTAAGTGGTTTATCATTGGCCCGCCAGCTTCGCCTTGGTTCATAATTAATCTAAAACCGTTTTCAAAGCCAAGTTCTTTTATTAGGCTTGGAAGCTTTTTTATAATATTTCCAAGGTTTGCTGCATCTTCGGGCTTTTGGTCTTCAAAATGTTCGTAATGAACTTTTGGAATTATTAAATAATGTTTTTTTGCTTTGTGGCTTATATCGTCTATTATTATAAAGTTTTCGTCTTCATAATGCTTAGTAGACGGGATTTTGCCAGCAATTATATCACAAAATACACACATCTTTAATTAGCCTTTTTTTCTTTTTTCTCTGTTTCTATAACTTTCTTTCCGTCGTACATTCCGCAAGCTTTGCAAACTTTGTGTGGAGCTTTAAGCTCGTGGCAATGTGGACACTCAACAAGTGTAACAGTGCCAGCCTTATAATTTGCGGAATTCCTGCTATTTCTTCTAGCTTTGGAAATTTTACCCTTTGGTACTGCCATTTTATCAACTCCTTTCTGTATAAATTAGCCAAAAAATTATTCTTGGTCCGAGTCGGAGGAAATAACTTCTCCTCTCATAATCTCGTCGGCTGCTAGGCTGATAGCTTTTTTATCGCTCTTTTCAATTTCAGCTGGAATACGTTTTTCAAGCTCTTTTGCGCGCTTAGAAAGAACGCAACTAAGCTTATATTTATTCCCGCCAAATTTACCTGCAAGCTCGTCGATTGGTGGTTCAATCATTGCCATACTATTAACACCTCGCTTTTTAACCAAGAGATTATATCATAACTTTTTTATTTTGTGAACACTTTTTTAAAATTTTTTTAGAATTTTTTAATTTTGCCCGTCTAAAACTCTATAAAACTCTTCTTCTTCCATAACTTTAACGCCAAGAGTTTGCGCTTTGGCAAGTTTACTACCCGCACTTTCGCCCGCAAGAACTAAGTCCGTGTTTTTAGATACACTTCCCACAACCTGAGCGCCAAAGCTTTCAAGAAGAGCTGTAAGTTCCACTCTTCCAAACCTTTCAAAAGTGCCTGTTATCACAACTTTTTTATTTGTGAATTCGTTTTCCTTTATCTCTTCCCTATAATTTTCAACTTTTACAAAGTTTAATAGTTTATCTAGTTCTTCAACGTTATCTTCATTATGGAAATAGTCAAAAATATTCTTTGCTATAACTTCCCCTATGTTAAACACGGAAAGAATATCTTCAAAACTTGCATTTCTTAAATTTTCTAAATTCCCAAACTTTTTAGCTAAATCCTTTGCCGTTTTAACGCCCACGCCTTCTATTCCAAGTGCATAAATAAACTTTGGAAGCGTGGCGTTTTTAGAGCTATTTATAGCGTTTAATAAATTATCCGCTTTTTTATCCTTAAAATTTTCTAATTTTAAAACATCTTCACGCGTGAGACTGTATAGCTCGTGAAATTTTTTAACTCCTAATTTTTCATATA
>ERZ1643247.643-NODE-643-length-40867-cov-5.765559_pt1 | contig 40867 bp, 34 predicted proteins | sample MGYA00579264_ERZ1643247 | MGnify/ENA primary metagenome ERZ1643247 (study PRJEB29033, sample SAMEA4952262) | chicken gut metagenome | biome: Broiler Chicken; feature: Gastrointestinal Tract; material: Caecum | place: Ireland | collected 2018 | study: Broiler... | reverse complement strand
AACTGTTCCGGCATATCAAAGACAACCAAATCTTCTACAAGACCTATTTCAAGTTAGGCTATGATAACAACTATAAAATCTTTAGATATGACACTGCTCTTGCCCATAAGCATTTCCAGAACAAGTTTATCGAGTATCACATGGAGTTCTTCAAGGCAGGTATTACCCAAATCATAAAAATCTGGCTGAAAGGTGGCTGTAAAGAAAGCCCAGAAGATATGTTTGAAATCATCAAAAGCGAATATAGCAGACGCACAGAATGAAAAAATAAAGCGTTGCAGGTTAAAAAACTTGCAGCGCTTTATTTTGCCTTTAGTTTAATCGCAATGTAGTGTAAAAAGAAGAGTATGCTTCAAAAATCTCTCTCGTCGCTTTGGCAAAATCGCAAAATGCGGCGTTGTATATAGTGAGGGGCAAAGTGCAACAAAAGCCGGTTGCCGGACGGGATATTGAGTGAGAGGACGCACAAGGGTTTGGGAAACTCCCAACAAGAAAAATGCGGCGCATTTTACGGAAAGGGTACCCCTTTCCTATGCTTGCTGCGGAAGTAGCAAGCGGCAAATGGGTACTCATTTGCTGTGCTTGCTCCCTACCCAAAACAAAGAAAGGACGGGAAAGGAATGGAAAGGAAGCGAGAAGCAGAACATAGCGATTTACTGCCCCAAAAGGGCAATCCTCTGAATGAAACCGTATGCTACAAAATCGGCGGGACGGTCTTTGAAATTGAAACTTCCTGCGGTGGCTCCGAACTGCTCTATGATAAGATGACACGCCTTATCAAAGCGGAAACCGTCGAAACGCCTGCTGACAAGAAAAGCAAGGAGCGTTATAATAGCGATAGCAACCTGTTTGTCGGGCGTTCATTACAGGAGGAATGAACCATGAATACATATCCCGACAACATCACCGCTTTGTATGCAAGGCTTTCCCAAGAGGACGCTTTGGACGGTGAGAGCAACAGCATAGCCAACCAAAAGAAAATCCTTTTGAAGTATGCAGAGGACAAAGACTTTCCAAATCCAACTTTTTTCATTGACGACGGCGTTTCTGGGGTAACTTTTGATAGGCCCGGCTGGAATGAGATGATACATCTTGCGGAAGCAGGAAAGGTCAAAACCGTTATCGTCAAGGATATGTCCCGCATGGGGCGGGATTATCTGAAAGTCGGCTACTACACCGAGAGTTTCTTTGCCGAGCGCGATATTCGCTATATCGCCATCAACGACGGTGTGGACAGCGACAAGGGCGACAACGATTTTACCCCATTCCGCAACCTATTCAACGATTTCTATGCCCGCGATACCAGCAAGAAAATCCGCGCGGTTATGCGGGCAAAGGGCAACGCCGGGGAACATCTTTGCAGCAACCCGCCCTATGGGTATGTGAAAGACCCCAACGACAAGAAAAAGTGGATTGTAGACGAGGAAGCCGCCGAAGTAGTCAAGCGGATTTTTGACTTGTGCGTTGCCGGGAAAGGGCCGATGCAGATTGCAAAGGCATTGACCGCCGGAAAGGTTTTGACCGTCAAAGCGTACTATGCAAAACGGGACGGGAAGCCCATGCCGGAAAACCTCTATCAATGGGATCCAAAATCTGTTGCGGGGATATTGGAGCGTCCAGAGTACACCGGCTGTACGGTAAACTTCAAAACCTACTCCAAATCCCACAAACTGAAAAAGCGTCTGCAAAACGCCCCGGAAAATCACCGCATTTTCCCCGACACACAACCCGCTATCATCAATGAAAAAGTGTGGGAGCGCGTACAGGAACTACGGGCAAACAAACGCCGCCCCGCCAAACAAGCGGAACGGCAAGGGCTGTTTTCCGGTTTGTTGTACTGCGCTGACTGCGGCAGCAAACTGCATTTTGCTACGGGCAAGAACATGACCCCGGAGCAGGACTGCTACCGCTGCGCGAGGTACAAGAGCAATACGGGGGATTGCACCATGCACTTTATCCGCGAGGAAACGCTGAAACGGTTTGTGCTGCGCCGGATATTTGATGTAACCGCCATGTTCTTTGAGGACATTATGAGTTTCCAAAAGGCGGTGTATGAGCAGCGGTTTGAGGAAGCGGAAAAGGCAGCAAAAAAGCGCAAGCGGGAAATCACCCAAGCCGAAAAACGGATAGCAGAACTTGACCGGATTTTCAAGCGTATCTATGAGGACGATATATCCGGCGCAATCTCTCACGAACGGTTTTTGAAGTTGTCCGCCGAGTATGAAGCGGAGCAAAAAGAACTGACGGAAAAGGTCAAAGCAGACCGGGAACTGGTAAGCACCTACGAGCAGGACAAAGCGGATTTTGACAGTTTCGCGGCGGTCATTCGGAAGTATGTGGGGATTACCGAACTGACGCCTACGATTGTCAATGAGTTTGTGAAGAAGATTATCGTCCACGCGCCGGACAAGTCCAGCGGCCACCGGCGGCAGAAAATCCAGATTATCTGGAACTTCGTCGGGGAACTGAAGCAGGACGAGGACAAGCAGACCATTGAACGGCAAAGAAAAAGCAGGACAGCATAGCCATTTGCCATGCTGCCCTGCAAGATACCATTACTTCCTTATGGGTGGGCGGCTTTCGGAGCGCCTCCTTTTTTTCTGCGCGGAACGAAAAAAACGCCGGAACCAAACGGTTCCGGCGTCTCCCTGGTGGACGATATAGGACTCGAACCTATAACCCTTCGCACGTCAAGCGAATGCTCTAGCCAGCTGAGCTAATCGTCCATTTTTGTTTTTCTGTGCGCTCTCTCGAGTGCTTGATTATTATACCGCACCTTTTTGGAAAATGCAAGTCTTTTTTTCGGAAAACGGCAAAATCTTTTTCTCTTCCCGCACGGGGAGCGCGGAGGGGAGGAGGGAGGGCGGAAAAGGAAATCCTCGCTTGAAAAGAAACCGGAATCATCCTATAATGGGAAGAGTAAATTTCCGCAGGGAGGGATTTTCGTATGTCAGTCGGTCTTGTGTTGGAGGGCGGCGGCACGCGCGGCGCGTACACGAGCGGCGTGCTTGACGTCATCATGGAGGAAAAGCTGGAATTCCCCGTCGTGTACGGCGTTTCGGCCGGCGCGTGCAACGCGGTGAGCTATCTCACCGGACAGATTGGCCGCAATTACGAGATCTTCTACAATTACATCCGAGACGAACGATACCTGAGTGTGACAAGCCTTTATCAAACCGGCTCCATTTTCGGGTTTGATTTTATCTTCGGGGAGCTGTTCCACAAGCTCGTGCCGCTCGATTACGAAAAATTTTTCTCCTCGCCTGTGCGTCTGCGCGTGGGCGCTACGGATCTGGCCACCGGCCAGGCTGTGTTCTATGACAAGGAGGAGATGGACGACATGCTCGTGCCGATCCGCGCTTCCAGCTCCATGCCGTTCCTGGCGCCAATTGTCTCTTTCAAGGGCCGGGAGCTGCTCGACGGAGGCTGTTCCATGTCGATCCCGCTCGAGCAGTCCATGGTGGACGGCAACCGCCGCAATGTGGTGGTGCTCACGCGCGACCCCACTTACCGCAAGAGTGCCCGCTCCGATTTCCCGCGCTCCGTGCTGCGCGTGAAATACGGTGATTACCCCAACTTTGTGCAGGCCATGGCGGACCGCGGCATCAATTACAACAGCGAGGTGGAGCTCTGCCGCGTAGAGGAGCGATTGGGCAACGCCGTGCTGGTGCGGCCCAGCAAGCCGCTCGTGGTGAGCCGCTATGAGAAGGACCCGGAGCGCCTGAAAGCCATCTATGAGATGGGCCGGGCGGACTGCGCCGCCAAGCTGCCGGAGATCCGCGCGATCCTTGCGCTCGACGCGGCGGAATCGGGCGAGGCTGCCCGGGCGTGAGGGGAAATATGGAGTACGAGAAACTGTTGGACGTCGTCACGGAAGCGGGGGCGCTTCTGCTGCGCAGCGGGGCCGAGATCTACCGCGTGGAGGAATCGATCATGCGGATCTGCGAGGCGTATGGCGCCGGTCCCGGCGACGTGTTTGCCATCCCGAGCTGCATTTATGTGACGCTCACGCGGCCGCAGGGCGCGCCGCTCACCCGTGTGAAGCGCATCCTGGACCGCGAGACGAACCTTGACTGTGTGGACCGCACGAACGACGTGTGCCGCCGCATCTGCCGGGAAAAGCCGCCGCTCGACGAAGCGCAGCGGCTGCTGCAGGAGGTGAAGGCCCGCCCCGATTATTCGGCCGCCGTGAAGCTCGCCGTCAGTCCGATGACGGGCTTTTTCTTCTGCCTGTTTTACGGCGGCGGCCTTTCGGACGCCGTGTGGGCCGGCCTGTGCAGTGTGGCGCTCCGGCTGCTGCTGTGGGGGCTGGAGCGGCTGCGCGTGAACAGCTTTTTCTGCAACCTGCTGGGCGGCGCGCTGTCCGGCGGCGTGGCTATGGCGGCCGTCTCGCTCGGCCTCGCGCAGAACGCGGACACCATCATCATCGGCGTGCTGATGAACCTCGTGCCCGGCATTGTCATCACCACCTTCATGCGGGACATGATGGCGGGGGACGTGGTGGCCGGCCTCATCCGTTTCTGCGAAAGCCTGCTGGTGGCCACGGCCATCGCACTCGGCGTGGGCGCAGCCCTCATGGTGCCGCGCCTTTTGTTCGGCGTGTAAGGGGGAAAGGATATGGAGTATTTGCAGTGCCTTTATGCCTTCCTCGCCGGCATCCCCTTCTGCGTGTTTTTCCGCGTGAGGGGGTCTTCCATCTTCTGGATGTCGCTCGGCGGGGCGATCGGCTGGTTTTTTTACCTCTTCAGCGCCCCCGTTGGCAACGATATCCTGCAATTTTTCATCGGCACGCTCGCCCTCGCGCTCTATGCCGAGATCATGGCGCGCGTGCGGCGGGCCCCCGCCACGGGCTACCTGCACGTGGCGCTCTTCCCGCTTGTGCCGGGCGGCGGTATCTATTACACGATGGAGTATTGCATCGCGGGCGACATGGACCGCTTCCTGGAAACGGGCATGCACACGCTGAGCACGGCCGGCGCGCTGGCGCTCGGCATTCTGGTTGTCTCCACGCTGGCGCGGATCTTCACGCTCCTTGCCGGCGAGGGCGGCGACCGCATGCGCTGAACGCATGAAAAATTTTCCGGCGCACCGCGCGGGACGTGGCTGCGCTCTTGCCTTGTCCCGCCGGAATATGATAAAATAAACACGATACCGCACCGCTCTTTTCTTTTTCGAGCCGGTTCGCCTGTTTCGGGCGGGCCGGGCATGAGGGGGAAGCGGCGCGCCTGAAGGGCGTCAAAGCGCGGGCGTCCTTTGTCTGCCGTCGCGCAAATTGGCCGAAACGGCCGGAAACGAGGGAACAGAATGTCTGATGTGATTCGCGTATTCGTGGAGAAAAAGCCTGGCTTCGATGTGGAAGCCAGGCATATCCGGGCCGACCTTGTAGAGAACCTTGGTCTGGCGTCCGTTACGGACGTGAAACTGCTCAACCGCTATGACATTTCCGGGATGAGCGCGGAAGAGTTCGCGCAGGCGCGCGATACCATCTTTTCGGAACCGAATGTGGACCGCGTGTATGAGGAGACGTACGAGGCCCCGGAGGGCTACCGCGTGTTCGCCATGGAATACCTGCCCGGGCAGTACGACCAGCGGGCGGACTCCGCCGCCCAGTGCGTGCAGCTTCTCACGCAGGGCGAGCGGCCGCAGGTTGTCACGGCGCGCGTTGTCGCCATCGGCGGAAACGTGAGCGATGAGGAGCTCGAGCGCATCGAGCATTACATGGTCAACCCTGTGGAAAGCCGCCTGGCTTCGCTGGAAAAGCCGGAATCCCTCGACATGAAGGCGGATGTGCCCGCCGACGTGGCGCGCGTGACCGGCTTCATCTCCTGGGACGACGCGGAGATGGACGCGTTTTACGGGAAAATGGGTTTTGCCATGAGCCGTGAGGATCTCTTCTTCTGCCGCGATTATTTCCGCGATGAAGAGCGCCGCGACCCCACCGTCACGGAGCTGCGCGTGATCGACACCTACTGGAGCGACCACTGCCGCCACACCACGTTCTCCACGCGCCTGACGGAGATCGATGTGGACCGCGGCCCGCTCTCCGCCGCCATCGAGGCGGCCGTGCGCCATTACTTCGACGTGCGCCGCGAGGTGTACGGCGAGACGGATCGCCCCGTTTCCCTCATGGATATGGCTGTGATCGGCACGAAGGCGCTTAAGCGCCGCGGCCTTGTGCCGGATCTCGATGAGAGCGAGGAGATCAACGCCTGCTCCATCCAGGTGCCCGTCACCATCGACGGCAAAACGGAGGATTGGCTTGTCCAGTTCAAGAATGAGACGCATAACCACCCCACGGAGATCGAGCCGTTCGGCGGCGCGGCTACCTGCCTGGGCGGCGCCATCCGTGATCCGCTCTCCGGCCGCGCCTATGTCTATCAGGCCATGCGCGTGACCGGTTCCGGTGATCCGCGCGTACCGGTGGAAAAGACGCTGCACGGCAAGCTCCCCACCCGCAAGATCACCACGGGCGCCGCGCACGGCTACAGCTCCTACGGCAACCAGATTGGCCTTGCCACCGGCCAGGTTACCGAGCTCTATGACCCCGGCTATGTCGCAAAGCGCCTCGAGATCGGCGCCGTGATCGGCGCTTCCCCGAAGGCAAACGTGGTGCGCGAGGAGCCCGCTCCTGGCGACGTGATTGTGCTGCTCGGCGGTGCGACCGGCCGCGACGGCATCGGCGGCGCAACCGGTTCCTCCAAGGCGCACACGGAAAAGTCCGTGGAAGTCTGCGGCGCGGAGGTCCAGAAGGGCAACCCGCCCACCGAGCGCAAGATCCAGCGCCTGTTCCGCGATCCGGCCGTTTCCACGCTGATCAAGCGCTGCAACGACTTCGGCGCGGGCGGCGTGAGCGTGGCCATCGGCGAGCTGGCGCCCGGCCTCGACATCGATCTTGACAAAGTGCCGAAGAAGTATGAGGGCCTCGACGGCACGGAACTCGCCATCTCCGAAAGCCAGGAGCGCATGGCCGTTGTGCTTGCGCCCGAGGACGTGGCAGCCTTCCACGCGGCGGCGGACCGTGAAAACCTGGAGGCCACCGTGGTGGCCGTCGTCAAGGCGGAGCCCCGCCTCACCATGACGTGGCGCGGCGACCGCATCGTGAGCCTGGCGCGCTCCTTCCTGGACACGAACGGCGTCACCCAGAACGCGAAGGTGCGCATTGCCGCTCCCGATCCGGCCAAAAATTACCGCGCCCTTGTGCCGGCCTGCCTGGCCGGGAAGAGCGGCGCGCAGGCCTTTTCCGAAAACCTTTCCCGCTTGGAGGTCTGCTGCCAGAAGGGATTGGCGGAGCGCTTTGACGCCTCCATCGGCGCGGCCACGGTGAACATGCCGTTCGGCGGCGCCTACCAGCTCACGCCCGAGGAGGCCATGGCCGCGAAGCTGCCCGTGCGCACCGGCGAAACGGACGACGCCACCGCCATGAGCTACGGCTACATCCCCGGCGAGTCCCGCTTCTCGCCGTTCCACGGCGCGGCCTGGGCCGTGATGGAGAGCCTTTCGAAGCTCTGCGCCATCGGGGCCGACCCGCTCACGGCGCGCCTCACCTTCCAGGAATATTTCGAGCGCATGACGGGGGACCCGACACGCTGGGGCCAGCCGGCTTCCGCGCTGCTGGGCGCCCTCGAGGCCCAGCTCGGCATGGGCCTGCCCGCCATCGGCGGCAAGGATTCCATGAGCGGCACCTTTGAGACGCTCGATGTCCCGCCCACGCTCGTGAGCTTCGCCGTTGCCATGACGAAGGCCAGCAAGACGCGTTCCGCCGCCTTCACGAAGGGCGGTTCGAAGGTGTGCCTGCTCCCCCTGCCGCAGAACAGCGAGACGCTTCTGCCTGACTGGGAGGCCGCCAAGGCTTTCTACCGCACGGTCCGTTCCCTCATGGAGAGCGGCGCGATCGGCGCCGTGTCCGTGGTGAAGGAGGGCGGCGCGGCTGCGGCTGTGGCGCGCATGTGCTTCGGCAACCACATCGGCTTTGCGTTTGAGGATCTCGACGCGGAAACGCTCTATGCGCCGCAGTCCGGTTCTCTCGTCGCCGAGCTGGAAAACGGAGCCTCCCTGCCGGACGACCTGCACGCCGTCGTGCTCGGCAGCACGCAGGAGGAGCAGGCGATCCGCATCGGCGGCCAGACGCTGGCGCTCGGCGACGCGATCCGCGCCTGGATGAACCCGCTCGAGAAGGTCTTCCCGAACAACGCCCCCGAAGTTCCCGTGGAGCGCGACGTGCCGCTCTGGACGGAGCGGAATGCGAAAGCTCCGGCCATCAAGGCCGCGAAGCCGCGCGTGTGCATTCCCGTGTTTCCCGGCACGAACTGCGAATACGACACCGCCCGCGCCTTCGAAAAGGCCGGCGCGGAGACGGAGATCCTCGTGGTGCGCAACCTTTCCGCTGCCGCTATTGAGGAGACGATTGCCAGACTGGAGCAGGCCGTGCGCCGCGCCCAGATCGTGATGCTGCCCGGCGGCTTCTCCGGTGGCGACGAGCCGGACGGCTCCGGCAAGTTCATCGCCACCACCTTCCGCAGCCCCCGTGTGGCGGACGCCGTGGCCGAGCTGCTCGAAAAGCGCGACGGCCTCATGCTTGGCATCTGCAACGGCTTCCAGGCGCTCATCAAGCTCGGCCTCGTGCCCTACGGCCGCATCATGCAGCCGAGTGAGACGGCCCCTACGCTCACCTTCAACACGCTGGGCCGCCATGTGTCTCGCATGGCTTACACGCGCGTGACGAGCGTGAAGTCGCCGTGGCTGGCCGGCGTCCAGGCGGGAGACGTGTTCTCCGTGCCTGTCTCGCACGGCGAGGGCCGATTCGTGGCGAATGAAGAGGATCTGGACCGCCTCATTGCGAACGGCCAGATCGCCACGCAGTATGTCGCGCCGCAGGGTGCGCCCAGCGGCTCCATCGAGTGGAACCCGAACGGCTCCGTCTGCGCAGTGGAAGGCATCACCAGCCCGGACGGCCGCGTCCTGGGCAAGATGGGCCACTCCGAGCGCAAGGGCGACCATCTCTATGCGAATGTGCCCGGTGCGAAGGATCAGCGTCTGTTCGAATCCGGCGTGCGCTATTTCAAATAATCGGTCGGCCTGACGCCGGAAGGAGACGATACCATTGGAACTGGATTTTATCAAGAGAACCTGGGCGGAAATTGACCTGGACGTCGTGGCTGCCAACTACCGCGAGATCAAAAAGTGCCTGAACCCGGGCGTGAAAATGTGCTGTGTCGTGAAGGCCGACGCTTATGGCCACGGCTCCGTCGTGCTCGCGAAGGAGTACGAGAGCCTGGGCGCGGACTGGCTGGCCGTTTCGAACCTGGAAGAGGCGGAAGAGCTGCGTGCCGCCGGCGTCCGCCTGCCGGTGCTCATCCTCGGCTATACGCCGCCGGAGTTGGCACAGCGGCTCTGCTCCGGGAACTTTTCGCAGGCGATCCTCTCACTCGATTACGCGCGGCGCCTCTCCGCCGTGGCGGAGCGCGGCGGCTTCACCGTGAAGGGCCACATTGCCGTCGACACCGGCATGAGCCGCATCGGGTTCCTCTACCAGGACCGTGACCGCGACAGCAGCAGCATCGACGAGATTGTGCAGGCGTGCCGCCTCGCCTCCCTGATTCCTGAGGGTATCTTCACCCACTTTTCCGTTGCGGATGACGGCGAGGAGGGCAGCTATTACACTGCGCGCCAGTTCCGCTTTTTCACGAATGCCATTTCCCAGCTCGAGCAGCGCGGCGTCACCTTCCGCGTGCACCACTGCGCCAACTCGGCCGGTGTGCTCGATTACCCCGAATATCAGCTCGACATGGTGCGGCCCGGCATCATCCTCTACGGCCTGCAGCCCTCGCCGCTGATGCGCCGCCATATCTCCCTGCGCCCCGCGATGTGCGTCAAGAGCATGCTCTGCCTCGTGAAGCAGGTGGAGGAGGGCACCAGCGTCAGCTACGGCCGCCGCTTCACGGCGGACCACCGCATGCGCGTCGGCACGCTGCCGATCGGCTATGCCGACGGCTATCCCCGCGCCCTCTCCTCGAAGGGCTGGGCGATGATCCACGGCAAGAAGGCTCCCGTGCTGGGTCGCGTGTGCATGGACCAGCTCATGGTGGATCTCACCGACATTCCCGAGGCACAGGTGGGGGATGAGGCCGTCCTCTTCGGCGCAGAGCCGACGGCGGACGATCTCGCCGCCCAGTATGACGCCATCGGCTATGAGCTGATCTGCGGCGTGAGCCGCCGTGTGCCGCGCGTCTATCTGCGCCGCGGCCGCCCCATCTCGGTTGAAAACAGAATGCACCAGAGCTGAATCTCCGCTCTGACAGACAGAAAGCGCCCCCGGCGCCGTCCAGTTTTTTCTGGACGCGCCGGGGGCGCTTTGCGTTATGCGGAAAAAGTCCGGCGGGAAGATCAGGCGGGCAGGAAGCCGATCTTCTTCATCACCTTGGCGAGCGTGCGGTTGGCAATGCGCTCGGCGCGCTGGGCGCCCTCGCGGTAGCACTCCTCAAGATACGCCTTGTCGGCAATGTACTGCGCGAATTTCTCCTGAATCGGGCGCAGGTGTTCCACCACGGCCTCGCCGACGGCCGTCTTGAAATCGCCGTAGCCGCGGCCCTCGAATTCATGCTCGATCTCCTCCATCGTCTTGCCCGTCACGCAGGAGTAGATGCCCATGAGGTTGTTTACGCCGTCCTTGCCCTCGGCATAGCGCACGCAGGCTTCGCTGTCCGTGACGGCGCGTTTGAATTTGCGCATGACGACCTCCGGCGGGTCGAGCAGGGCGACGAAGCCGTTCACATTCGAATCGGATTTGCTCATCTTCGAGCTTGGATCCTGCAGGCTCATGATGCGCGCGCCGTGCTTCGGAATGTAGCCGTCCGGCAGGTTGAAGGTGGGGGAGTAGGCGGCGTTGAAGCGGTCTGCAATGTTGCGGGTGAGCTCGAGGTGCTGCTTCTGGTCGGCGCCCACCGGCACGAGATCCGCTTGATAGAGAAGGATGTCGGCGGCCATGAGGCTCGGGTAGGTAAACAGGCCGGCATTGATGTTGTCCGCATGCTTGGCGGCCTTGTCCTTGAACTGCGTCATGCGCGAGAGCTCGCCGAACTGCGTGTAGCAGTTGAGCACCCAGGCAAGCTGGGCGTGCGCCGGAACGTGGCTCTGGATGAAGAAGATGCTCTTCTTCGGGTCAATGCCGCAGGCCAGCAGCAGAGCGTAGGCCTCCGTTGTGTTCTTGCGGAACGTGGCCGGGTCCTGCCGCACGGTGATGGTGTGCAGATCGGCCAGCGAGAAAATGCAGTCGTATTCATCCTGCAGAGCGACCCAGTTCTTTAACGCCCCCAGGTAATTTCCCAGCGTGATGGTGCCGCTGGGCTGAATGGCGCTGAAAATGACTTTTTTGCGTTCTGTTTCCATGGGATTTCCTCCTTTGAAAAATCAAAAAGCGCTTCCGCCCCATTTCTGGGACAGAAGCGCCTGCGGCTTTCTGCGGTACCACCCGGATTGGCGGGGAATCCCGCCCTCTCTGCGCCGCGCCCGCTGGACGCGGCATCCCCGTAACGGGGGGAAGCCGTCGGCGGCTACTGGGGCAGATGCCCGTTCGCCTCCGCCCTCCCGTGCCCATTCGGCGCGCCGCCTCCGGCCGGCTCTCAGCTGCTCCGGCTCTCTGTGCGGCGGTGTGGCGCGCGTACTCACACACGATCTGCGGTTTTTCTGGTTTTCTCTATTGTATACCTGTCGTGCGCCGTTGTCAAGCGCGGCCGATCAGCGGCAGACCTCCGATGCGAGCTGGCCCAGGATGCGGATGCCCTTCTCGAGCTGCTCGTTCGTAGGCGTGGAGTAGTTGATGCGGAAGCTCTGGCAGGGATCGCTCTCGTTCGTGAGGAAGGCGTTGCCCGGCACCACGCACACCTTGCGCAGCACGGCCTCCTTGCAGAAGGCAGGCATGTCCACGCCGCCCGGCAGCGTGCACCACAGGAACAGGCCGCCCTCGATGGGCAGGTAGGTGATCCCGTTGGGCACCAGGTGCTCGTTCATGAGCTTCATCGTGAAGGCGGACTTTTCGCGGTAGATGGCGCGCAGGCGTTCCAGGTGAGCGTCAAAGTCATAGTGCGTCATCAGCTCGTTGCACACGATCTGGCTCCAGATGTTGGTGTGCACATCCTCGCCCTGCTTGCAGACGATCATCTTCTGCAGCAGCTCCTGCGGCCCGATGGCATAGCCCACGCGGATGCCGGGGGAGATCACCTTCGAGAAGGAACCGCAGTACACCACGATGCCGTCCTCGTCCAGGCTCTTGATGGGCGGCACATGCTCGCCGGAGAAGCGCAGGTCGCCGTAGGGGTTGTCCTCCAGAATGAGCACGCCGTATTTCTTTGCCAAGGCATACATCTGCTTGCGCTTTTCCCAGCTCATCGTGATGCCGGAGGGGTTCTGGAAATTCGGAATGGTGTAGATGAAGCGGGCGCGCGGCTCCTCGCGCAGAGCCGTCTCCAGCTTATCCATGTCCATGCCGTCCGGCTCCATCGGCACGCCGCGCAGGCGCGCGTTGTAGGAGCGGAAGCTGTTGAGCGAGCCGATGAAGCTCGGCGCCTCGCAGATGACGACGTCGCCCTCGTTGCACACCGACTTCGTGAGCAGATCCATGACCTGCTGCGCGCCGGACGTCACGAGCACCGCGTCAAAGCTGCGGCCCACGTTGTGCTTTTCCTTCATGTAGGACGCGATCGTCTCGCGCAGGGCGGGGTAGCCCTCCGTCACGCTGTACTGCAGCGCGTCGATCGGCCGCTCGGCGAAGATGCGCGCCGAGATCTCGGCGATCTCCTTCACGGGGAAGGCTTCCGGGGAGGGGTTGCCGGCCGAAAGGGAGACAACCGAGGGATCGGCCGCGTATTTGAAGATTTCGCGGATCGCCGAAGGCTTCAGCGTCTGCACGCGGTCAGAGAATTTGTATTCCATGTTTGCAAGACCTCCTGTCAGATAAAACCGGGCTCATTCCGCCTCGTAGGGCGTGTAGGCGTCGATCTCCCGGCCGCTGTCCGGGTACACAATGTTGCCGCCGTCGAGGTTGAAGTACACGTCCAGATTGGAGGGATCTCCCAGGTTCGGATCGATGAAATTGTACTGCAGCGTGCGCTGCACCGAATCGAGGATGGTGGTGATGAGCTGCGAGCTGTCATACACAAAGAAATCCGGGTTCTGCGGCTCCGGCGGCCCCGCGACGATCGAGGATGTCTCGGCGAAGGAAACGGTCATGCCGCCCTTGCCGCTCGTCACCTCGTCCGCCAGGTCCAGGTTCCACCCCGTCAGCTCGCTGAGCTGCGAGATCAGGAAAACAGGCGTCAGCTCCCCCGTGTAGGAGACGGGATATTCCGCAAAGTTCCCGTCCATGCCGACATACAGCGTGGCCGTCTGCTCCGCCTCCTGCGCGGATTCCGCGCTTTGGGAAACGGCGGAGGCCGCTTGGCTCTCTATCGCCTGTTCGGAAACCGCGCCGCCCGTCTGGACGGCACTCTCCGCGGAGGAAGCCTCGGCTCCGCTCCCGGAGGCTGCGCTCTCCGCGGCCGCCTGCGAGGAGGCGGCGCCCGGCGCGGCGGAGGACGATCCACCCGCTTCCTGCTGCCCGCAGCCCGCCAGCGAGACGATCAGGCAGGCGGCACAGATCAGCGCGGGAAAACGTCGTTTCATAGTCCAAAGGACCTCCTTCTGATTTTTTCGACTATCATCTTACCATAGTGCAGCGCGCTTTTCAAGGATCGAAAACGCAGGCCGCCCTGCCCTTCTTCCCGGAATGGGCAAAAAGGGCAAGGAGGTTGTCATGGTCTGACATTTTTTTCCAGTTCTCCGCTCTATACTGAATCCAAAGCCCTTTTTGCGGAAGGAATTGTGCCGGCGCGGCGCAGGCCGCGGGCGGAAAACGGTAAGGAGAGTGGAAAACGTGAATGTGGCAAAGGGAAGGAAGCTCTCGGCTGAGGCCGTGGGCAGGCTGGCGGAAGCGTCGCTTCCGGGCGCGCGTGAGGCGGCCCGGTACGCCGTTTCCTTTTTGTGCGGGCTGCTGTATGCGCGCGGTGTGGTGTTTTCGCGCTGCGCGCCGTTCGGGGCGGCGGCGGTGGCCGCCTGCCCCTATCGCTATTTGCTGTCCACCATGCTCGGTGCGCTGGCCGGGGCGCTGCTGCCGGGCCAGGCGCAGACGCCGGTGCGCTATCTGGCCGCCGTGCTGGCGGCTGCGGCCATCCGCTGGACGGTGAACGACGTGGCGCGGCTGCGCTCCCACCCGGCGTTTGCGCCGGTGACGGCGCTGCTGCCGCTCGTCTCCACCGGCATGGCCATGGCTTTTGTGAACGGGTCTCCCACCTCCACCGTGGCCGTCTATTTTGCGGAGTCGGTGCTGGGCGCCGGGGGCGCGTACTTTGCCGCGCGATCGGTGGAGGCGGCAGGGCGGGCGGCCTCCGGCAAACCGCTGAGCGGCACGGAGGCCGCTTCCCTCACGCTGGCAGGCGGGCTGCTCCTGCTGCCGCTGGCGGATCTCACGCTCGGGCCGGTCTCGCTCGGGCGCGTGCTGGCCTCGCTGCTCGTGCTGCTGGCCTCGCGCAGTGCCGGGGCGGCGGGCGGCGCGGTGGCAGGCGTGGCGGCCGGTGTGCTGTTCAGCCTCTCCACCGCCGGGCTGACCTACCTCTCCGGCGCTTATGCGCTCGGCGGCCTCATGGCGGGCCTTTTCTCGCCGCTGGGGCGGCTTTGCTCCGCGGCCGTGTTCACGCTCTCCGGCGCGGTGGCCTCGCTGCAGGTGGGGAACCAGCAGGCCGTGCTGGCTGGTCTTCTGGAGTCCGCGGCGGCCACAGCGATCTTTCTCGCGCTGCCGGCGCGGCTGGGCGGGCAGATCTCCAGCCTGTTTCAGCACAAGGAGGACGCCGCGAAGAGCGACGCCCTGCGCCGCACCGTGGTGATGAAGCTTGACTATGCCGCGAAGGCGCTGGGCGGCGTCTCGGAGACGGTGGAGGAGGTTTCGCGCAAGCTCTCCTTCACCGGCGCGCCGGATATTTCCGCCCTCTACCGCCGCCAGGCGGAGGATGCCTGCGCCGGCTGCGGCCTTCGGATCTATTGCTGGAGCCAGCACTACGGCGACACCATGGACGCGCTCAACGCCCTCACGCCGGCTCTGCGCGCCAACGGCCGGGCCGTGCGCGGCGATTTGCCGGAGCATTTTGCCGCCCACTGTGCCCGCGTGAATGAGCTGATCAACGGCATCAACCGCGAATATGCGGCTTTTGCCGCGCGCGAGGCCGCGGAGCAGCGGCTTGCGCAGATCCGCAGCCTCGTGGCCGGCCAGTTCGGCACCGTGAGCCGCATGCTGGAGGACATGGCAGGTGAGCTGGAGCTGTATGAGCGGTTTGATTTCGCCGCCGCGCGCCGTGTGGGGGAGGCACTGCGCGCCATGGGTCTGCTGCCGCTCGACGTGAGCTGCCGCGTGGACCGCTTCGGCCGCATGACGGTGGAGGCGGAGGCGGCGCGCGGCGAAAAGACGAGGCTGAGCCGCAGCGAACTCACGCGAGAGGTGTCCCGCGCCTGCGGCAAGCCTTTTTCTCCGCCGTGCGTGAGCACCGCGCAGGGCAAGTGCCGCATCCAGATGAGCGAAAAACCCGTCTACCGGGTGGAAACCGGTTTTTCCCAGCACATCTTCGGCAATGGCCGGTTGTGCGGAGACAGCTTTTCCTGCTTTGAGGACGGCTGCGGCCGTCAGGCCGCCGTGCTGAGCGACGGCATGGGCGCAGGCGGGCGCGCCGCTGTGGACGGCGCAATGGCCAGCGGGCTGTTCTCGCGTCTGCTGCAGGCGGGCGTCGGGCCGGAAGCGGCGCTTCAGGTTGTGAACTCGGCGCTGATCGCCAAATCGGGCGATGAGTCGCTCGCCACGCTCGACCTCGTGCAGCTCGATCTGTTCAGCGGGGAAGCCTGCTTCTACAAAGCGGGGGCGGCGCTCTCCATCGTGCGGCACAATGGCCGTGCCGCCGCCGTGGACGCGCCCTCCCTGCCGGTGGGCATCCTCAACGAATCGTCGTTTGCGCGGCGCACCGGTTCGCTGGGAGACGGCGATCTCGTCGTACTCATGAGCGACGGCGCGCTTTCCTCCGGTGAAGAATGGATTCTGCAGGAAGTGGAATCGTTCTCCGGCTCGAACCCGCAGGAGCTGGCCGAGTCGCTCGTGTGCGGCGCCGTCTCCCGCCGCAGCGACGGCCACGACGACGACGTCACTGTCCTGGTGCTGCAGATCAAAGCGCCGCGGCGCAGCTTCCCGGAAGAGGAAGCCTCCTGAAACGCGAAGGCGGCCGCCCCCAAAAGGGAGCGGCCGCCTTCTTTTCCTCGTGCTGCCGTCACATGGCGGTGTGTGCCGTTTCGCTCGTGTCGCGGAACAGCAGGGAAATGCACCAAAGGGCGGAAATTGCGACGAGCGTGTAGATCACGCGGCTCAGAATGGCCGCCTGCCCGCCGAAAATCCAGGCTACGATGTCAAATTGGAAGATCCCGATAGCGCCCCAGTTGATGCCGCCGATGATCAGAAGCAAAAGCGCAATCTTGTCGATGATCATGCGTTTCATCCTCTCTTTTGTCTGCATTGGAAAACGAGGACGTTCCTTATTCTGAACCCAAATCGCCGGAATATTCCGCGCCGCGAAAAAAAGAAAAAGAAATCAGCCACAGCCGCTTTTGTTAGCTAAAAAGAAGCGCGATTTGTGCTTTACTTTTGTATTCTTTCATGATAAAATAACACGGTATTATCTCGCTGACGCGAAAGGGCACACGCCCTGACGGGGAAGGGAGCAGGCCGGGTGGGGGCGGAAATCCCTTTTTCCCAGCGCGCCCTTTTCCGGGCGCGTTTTTTTGCGCAGCGGAACAGGGAGGAAACGAATGGAGGGAACCCGTGTGGCCCTTCTGGGCATTGTGGTGGAAAATCCCGATTCCGTGGAACCGCTCAACCGGCTGCTGCACCGTCATCAGGATGCCATCATCGGGAGGATGGGGTTGCCGTACCGGCAGCGCGGCGTGTGCATCATCAGCATTGTGCTCGACGCCCCCGGCGACGAGATCAGCAGTCTGGCCGGTCAGGTGGGGATGCTGCCCGGTGTCACGGCAAGGGCCGTCTATTCCAAGATGCCGGAGGGCTCTTCATGAAAACGCTTATCGATCGGCTCGGGCGCGAACACGCGCTCAGCCGGGCGGAATGGATTGCGCTGCTGCGCAGCCGCGACGCGGAGACGGCGCGGTATCTGTTCGGGAAGGCGCGCGAGGCGCGCCGCCGTTATTACGGCGACGACGTGTATATCCGCGGCCTGATCGAGTTCACGAACTGCTGCAGAAACGACTGCTACTACTGCGGCATCCGCCGCTCGAACACGCGCGCGAGCCGCTACCGCCTCACGGAGGAGGAGATCCTGGCCTGCTGCCGCGAGGGCTGGGCGATCGGCTACCGCACCTTTGTGCTGCAGGGGGGAGAGGACCCGGCTTGGGGGCCGGATCGCATCGCCGCCCTCGTGGCGTCGATCAAGCAGGCCTTTCCCGCGTGCGCCGTCACGCTCTCCGTGGGGGAACACGACCGGGAGACGTACCGCCGGTGGTTCGAGGCGGGGGCGGATCGCTATCTTCTGCGGCAGGAAACGGCAGACAACGCGCATTACCGCCTGCTGCACCCGCCGGAGCTTTCGCCGGAAAACAGGAAGCGCTGCCTGTGGGATCTCAAAGAGATCGGCTACCAGGTGGGCTGCGGCCTCATGGCCGGTTCACCCGGCCAGGGGCCGGAGCAGCTGGCCGAGGATTTCCTCTTCATGCGGGAGCTTGAACCGGACATGGTGGGCATCGGCCCCTTCGTGCCGGCCCGGCACACGCCGTTTGCGGATCAACCTGCCGGCAGCCTGGATCTTACGCTCTTCCTGCTCGGCCTCGTGCGGCTCATGCTGCCGAACGTACTGCTTCCCGCCACCACGGCCCTGGGCACCGTTCACCCGCGCGGCCGCGAGCTGGGCATGCTGGCGGGCGCGAACGTCTGCATGCCGAACCTCTCCCCGCCGGGCGTGCGGGACAAATACGCCCTCTACGACCACAAGCTCTGCACGGGCGAGGAGGCGGCGCAGAACCTGCAAAGCCTGCGCGAGCGGATGGCCTCGATCGGCTGCCGCGTCGTTGTCGCCCGTGGGGACCATAAACCACGCTGACGGGAAAGCGCAAAGCTGCCCCGGAAGGAAAGGATGAAAAACATGTACGATCCGAAATCCATGAAAGCTGAGGAATTCATCGACCACCAGGAAATTCTGGACAGCCTGGCCTACGCCGACGCGCACAAATCCGACGCTGCGGTGATCGACGCCATCCTGGAAAAGGCACGCCGTCGCAAGGGCCTTTCGCACCGCGACGCCTCCGTGCTGCTCGCCTGCGAACTCGAGGACAAGAACCAGGAGATCTATGCCCTGGCCGAGCAGATCAAGAAGGATTTTTACGGCAACCGCATTGTGCTCTTTGCGCCGCTCTATCTCTCCAACTACTGCGTCAACGGCTGCCTGTATTGCCCCTATCATGCGAAGAACCGCCACATTGCCCGCAAGAAGCTCACGCAGGATGAGATCCGCGCCGAGGTCATTGCGCTGCAGGACATGGGACACAAGCGTCTCGCGCTGGAGGCCGGCGAGGACCCGGTGAACAATCCGCTCGAATACATTCTGGAATCCATTCAAACGGTTTATTCCATCAAACATAAAAACGGCGCCATCCGCCGCGTGAACGTGAACATTGCCGCCACCACGGTGGAAAATTACCGCAAGCTCAAGGAAGCCGGCATCGGCACCTACATCCTGTTCCAGGAGACGTATCACAAGGAATCCTATCAGCGCCTCCACCCCACGGGGCCGAAGAGCAATTACGCCTATCACACGGAAGCGCATGACCGCGCCATGCAGGGCGGCATCGACGACGTGGGCCTCGGCGTTCTCTTCGGGCTGGAGCTTTACCGATATGAGTTTGCCGGCCTGCTCATGCACGCCGAGCACCTGGAGGCGGCCTTCGGCGTCGGCCCGCACACGATCTCCGTGCCGCGCGTCTGCCCGGCCGACGACATCGATCCCGGCGCCTTTGACAACGGCATCTCCGACGACATCTTCGCCAAGATCGTGGCGTGCATCCGCATTGCCGTGCCGTACACCGGCATGATCATTTCCACCCGCGAGAGCCAGAAGGTGCGCGAGCGCGTGCTGCACCTGGGCATTTCCCAGATCTCCGGCGGCTCCCGCACGAGTGTGGGCGGCTACGTCCAGGAGGAAAAGCCGGAGGAGAACTCCGCCCAGTTCGACGTGTCCGACCATCGCACGCTCGACGAGATTGTCCGCTGGCTCATGGAGATGGACTACGTGCCCTCCTTCTGCACTGCCTGCTACCGCGAGGGCCGCACGGGCGACCGCTTCATGGCGCTGTGCAAGTCGCAGCAGATCCAGAACTGCTGCCTGCCGAACGCGCTGATGACGCTCAAGGAATACCTCGAGGACTACGCGAGCCCGGAAACGCGCGCCGTGGGCGAGCGCGTCATTGCCGCCAATATCCCGGACGTGACGAATCCCCGTGCCCGCGACACGCTCGTGCAGCGGCTGGAAAAGATCACCCAGGGCGAGCGCGATTTCCGCTTCTGATTTTTCAAATCAGCCAACAACAGCAAAAGGCCGAAGGCAATCCGCATGGTGCGGAAGCCTTCGGCCTTTTTATGTTGTGGAGATGCGGCTAAGCGGCTCAGTGGCCGCAGCCGTTCCCCGCGCAGCCATGCTTGTCTTCGCCGCAGCCGTGCGAGCCGCAGGAATGATCCTCGCCGTGGGCGTGGTAGCTGCACTGCACGTTCGGATTGTAAAGGAGCGTGCCGTTCAGGAAGGACTGCACAGCCTCGTCCGCCGTGCCGGAGACGCCGCCGAACACGCGCACACCGGCAGCCGCCAGCGCGTTCTGTGCGCCCGCGCCGATGCCGCCGCAGATCAGGACGTCCGCCTTTTCCTGCGAGAGCAGGCCCGCCAGCGCGCCGTGGCCCTGGCCGTTCGTGCCGATCACGCGGCTGGCCGTCACCTTGCCGTCTGCCGCGTCATAGAGCTTGAACTGCTGGGAATGGCCGAAATGCTGGAATATGGCTCCGTTTTCATACGGTACTGCAATTTTCATCTGTTTGAAATCCCCTTTCCGGCCGGGGCGCGACAGCCGCCGGCCTTCCCCGCTATTGTAGCACACCTTTTCCGCCAATGCCAGGGAAAAGAATCGATTTTCCGCCGCCTTTTTGTTTGGGGACACAAAAAGGGCTCCCCCCGGGGGAAGCCCGCTGTGATTCCCTTTTGTTTTCAGTTCTTCGAATAGCGCGAGAGGAATTGCCGTGTGCGCTCCTCGCGCGGGCTGTCGATTACCTGGCGAGCGCTGCCCTGCTCCACAATCACGCCCTTGTCCATGAAGATCGCCTGGTCCGCCACGTCGCGGGCGAAGGCCATCTCGTGTGTGACGATGATCATGGTGGTGTTCTGTTCCGCCAGCGAGCGGATCACCTTCAGCACCTCGCCGGTCAGCTCCGGGTCGAGGGCGGAGGTCGGCTCGTCAAAGCAGAGAATGTCGGGGGAGAGGGCCAGTGCCCGCGCGATGGCCACGCGCTGCTGCTGGCCGCCGGAGAGCTGGTGCGGGTAGTGTCCCTCGCGGTCCTCCAGTCCCATCTTCTGCAGCAGGCTGCGGCCCTCCTGCGCAATCTCCTCGAGAATCTGCTTCTTGTTTGCCTTGTAATCGGGGCGCTCCTTTGCCAGAAGCTCCTTGGCGAGCGTCACGTTTTTCAGCACCGTATACTGCGGGAACAGGTTGAATGACTGGAACACCATGCCGAAGTGGAGGCGCTTCTTGCGCACTTCGCTCTCCTTCTGGGTGGCGGGGGCTTCGGCATCGAAGAGCGTCTGGCCTTCCACCAGGATTTTGCCATGCGTGGGCGTTTCCAGGAAATTCAGGCACCGCAGCAGCGTGGTCTTTCCACTGCCGGAGGACCCGATGATCGCGAGCGCGCGCCCTTTTTCCAGTTCAAAGCTGATGTCCTTGAGCACCTGCGTCTTGCCGAAATGCTTTTCCAGATGCTGCACCTGCAGAATCGCCATGGGGGTTCCTCCTTTCTCATCGGAAAAATTCGAGTTTCTTTTCGAGCTTGCCGAGCAGAATCGTGACCACGCCGCTGAACACCAGATAATACACGGCGGTGAAGAACAGCGGCCACACAAGGCCGGAGTAGCCCGAATTGCCCTTCATGAAGGATTCGCCCATCCAGATGACTTCCTGCAGCGCGATGACGCGCGCGAGGGACGTGTCTTTCACGAGTGTGATGATCTCATTTGACATTGGCGGCACGATGCGCTTCACCATCTGCAGCAGCGTCACGCGGAAGAAGATCTGCGATTTCGTCATGCCCAGCACCTGGCCGGCTTCCTGCTGGCCCACGGGCACGCCCTGGATGCCGCCGCGGTAAATCTCGGAAAAATAGCACGCGTAGTTGAGCACGAAGGCCACGGAAACAGCCGTGAACCGCGCCGTTTCACCGCCGCCCCAGGTGAACAGATCGAGCATGCCCGGCACGTAGAACAGAATGATGATCTGCAGCACCAGCGGCGTGCCGCGCACCAGCCACACCAACAGCCGCGTCACGAGGCGGATCGGCCGGAATGCGCAGATGGCTTTGGCCACACGTCCCTTCGGCGTGAGCCCAAACTGCGAGGCCAGCCACCCGAACGGACGGAAACGGCTCATGGAGCCGAAGGAGATGATGAGACCCAGCGGCAGGGCGCCGAGCAGCGTGACGCAGAACAGCTCCAGCGTGACGAGGAAACCGCTGTTCAGGGCGTTGAGAACCGTGCGGAACTGGTCGGAGGCGAAAAACTCCGCCATCTGATAAAAAGGGGTCCACGGCAAGGCAAATCCGTCCTCTCTCATTGAAAATATTTGATGGATTGATGGATGCAAAAATCGCTGCAAGCCGCCTAAAGGCAGAGGTCAGGAAACCTGGCCTCTGCCTTCGGCGGAAACTCTGAAAAACTGTTGAAAGAGTTATAATCAATCCAAAATGACGGAATCCTGCAGGCCGTAGGTTGTGGCAACCTCCAGCACCGTGCCGTCTGCAACTTTTTCTGCCCAGAACTCGTTGAACGCGTCCGTCAGGTCGGAACCCTTGCGGAAGCCGACGCCATATTCCTCATCGGGCAGGTTCTGCATCTCGTTCAGGTTGGCCACCTGCGTCAGGTCGGCGTAGCTTGTCCCCTCGCCGATCATCGCGCCCGCCATCAGCAGGTCGATCACGGCCACATCGGACGTCTGGGAGTCAACCTCCATCAGCGCCGCGGCCTGCGACTGTACCGGGACGGTGGTGGCGCCCAGCGCCGTGGCGGCTTCCTCACCGGCGGAGCCGGATTCCACCGCAACGGTGAGCCCCTCCAGAGAAGTCAGGCTCTCGTAGCCGGCAGCCTTGTCGGCCGGGGCCACAAGCACCTGTGCGTTCAGGCAGTAGGGTTCCGAAGTGCTCATGGCGGACGTCACGTCGTCGGTGAGCGTCATGCCGTTCCACACCACGTCGATGGCCTTGGAGTCAAGCTCCTCCACTTTGTAATCCCAGGTGATCTCGCTGAACTCCACGTCCACACCGAGGCTTTCGGCAAAGGCCTTTGCCATATCGGCGTCGAAGCCGACCCACTCGTCGCTGCCTTCCTCTTTATAGTCCATGGGGTCAAAGTATGTAATGCCAACCACAAGCGTGCCCTTGTCCTGCACATAGGCAAGGTCGCTTTCCGTCTCGCCGCCCTCTGCGCTCTCCGCATCGCCGCCTTCTGCGGCTGCGGTAGACGATTCATCGGCGCCGGAAGCGGTGCCGGCCGTGCTGGCGGCCGGGGCGGATGTGCAGGATGCCGCGCTCAGCGCCATCAGACAGGCAAGAATAAACGACAGTGATTTTTTCATGATCACGGTACCTCCAGAAATGTGCTGGCCGGTTTCGCCGGCCGCTGCGTACTTCTGAATTTTATCATGCTAATGCGCTGTTGTAAAGAATTATTTTTCGGTTCCCTCATTTTTCCCAAATATTTTTGCTAAAATACTGTTTTTTTTGCGCTTTTCATGGAACTTTCATGGTATAATACCCTCACGGGCTAAGCGGAACGCAAAGAGTTCCGAGTCCTGCGAGAACGAGATCTATTTCGGCTATGTGCGGCTGCCGGCTTCCTTTGGCGGCCCGGTGGAGCTCCCGCATGCGCGCCGTTTCAGTCGTTCCAGCCATACCGAATCATTCGCCATGCAGGCAAAAAGGAGGACCATTATGATCAACCATTTCTGCAAAACGCCTCTTTGGGAAGCAGCCCCCACGCTGGCGGCCGTGGCCCAGGGAAAACGTCCGGCCGACGCGGTAATCCGCGGCTGCACACTCGTCAACGTCTGCACGCATGAATTACAGGGGCCGATCGACGTCGCCCTCAGCTGCGGCCGCATCGCTCTGGTGGGCGACGGCGCGCCCTGCATCGGCCCGGAGACGGAGGTCATCGACGCCGCGGGCCTCTTCCTGGCTCCCGGTTTTCTCGACGGCCATCTCCATGTGGAGTCCTCCATGGTTTCGGTGGGCGAATATGCCAGGGCGGTGCTGCCGCACGGCACCACCGGTATTTTCATGGACCCGCACGAGATCTGCAACGTGCTCGGCCTGCCGGGCGTTTCCTGCATGATGGAGGATGCCGCGCGCACGCCGCTCAAGGCCATGCTCACAACGCCCTCCTGCGTGCCTGCCGTGCCGGGCTTTGAGGACACGGGCGCCTCCGTCGGGCCGGAGGATATCCGCGAAACGATGAAGTGGGACAGCGTGGTCGGCCTGGGGGAGATGATGAACTTCCCCGGTATTCTTGCTTCCGACGCGCGCACGCACGCCATCGTGGGCGAAACGCTCAAGGCCGGCAAAATTGTGACAGGCCATTATGCCATGATGGAAAACGGCGCCGGGCTGAACGCCTACATCGCCGCCGGCATCCGCTGCTGCCACGAATCGACGCGCGCGGAGGACGCGCTGCAGAAGATGCGCCTCGGCATGTATGCCATGCTGCGCGAGGGGTCCGGCTGGCGCGATCTGCACGAGGTGGCCAAGAGTGTGACGCAGCACAAGATCGACACGCGGTTTGCCGTGCTCGTCTCGGACGACGACCACCCGCACACGCTCACGGCGGAGGGCCATGTCGACCATATCCTCCGCCGCGCCGTCGAGGAGGGGATCGATCCCATCACTGCCATCCAGATGGTCACGATCAACTGCGCGCAGTGCTTCCAGCTCGATCACGAGCTCGGTTCCGTGACGCCCGGCAAGTGCGCCGATCTCGTCCTGCTGCGCGATCTCACCTCCATGGAGGTGGTGCGCACCTTCATCGACGGCGCGACCGTGGCAAAGGACGGAGAAATGACGGCGGAGCTGCCGGAGTACCGGTATCCGCAGTGGGCCACCGGTTCGGTGCATGTGGGCAGGCCCATCCTATCATCGTCCTTCCGCATCCCCGGCAAGGGGGATCGGGCGCGCGTGCGCGTGATAGAGGTGGCTTCCGGCCGTGTGGACAACCGCGAGGGCCATGCCGTGCTGCCGGTGCGGGACGGGGCGATCTGCGCGGACCCGGATCAGGATGTGATGAAAGCCGTTGTGTTTGAGCGTCACCACGAGACAGGCCACACCGGTTTCGGCTTTGTGAAGGGCTTCGGCATCCGCTCCGGGGCAATGGCGTCCACCGTGGCGCACGACGCGCACAACCTGCTCGTCGTCGGCGTTAACGACGACGATATGGCGCTTGCCGCAAACACGCTTGCCAAAGAGGGCGGCGGCATGGTTGTCGTGCGGGATGGGCATGTGCTGGGCCTTGTCCCGCTGCCCATTGCCGGGCTGATGAGCGATAAACCGGTGCGCGAAGTGAGCGCGCTTGTGGAGCAGCTCGAGGGCGCATGGCGCGAGCTTGGCTGCACCATGGTGTCGCCTTTCATGACGATGGCGGGCCTTTCGCTCGCCTGCCTGCCGCAGCTCCGTCTCACGGACCGCGGCCTGGTGGACTGCACATCCTTCCGTTTCGTCCCGCTTGAAGCGGAGGACGAAGCGTAACCTTTGTTTTCATGCAGCAAAAGAGCGGATGGCCCGCGCGGCCATCCGCTCTTTTTGCGTGCTGTTATTTCTTATCGAACTCGGGATTGAAGGCGTAAAAGTTTTTCGAGTCCAGCTTGTCGGTGGTGAGGCGGAGCGCTTCGCCGAACCGCTGGTAGTGCACAACCTCTCTCGCGCGCAGGAAACGGATCGGGTCGCGCACGTCGGGATCATCGCAGTATCGCAGGATGTTGTCATACACCGTCCTGGCCTTCTGCTCCGCCGCCAAATCCTCATGCAGATCGGTGATGGCGTCGCCGGCGACGGCGATCGCCCCGGCGCTGAACGGCATGCCGTTGGCGTCGGCCGGGTAAATGCCGGAGGTATGATCCACAAAGTAAGCGTCGAAGCCCGCCTCCTGGATCTGCTGGGGCGTCAGGTTGCGCGTGAGCTGATAGACAATCGTGCCCACCATTTCCAGGTGGCCGAGCTCCTCGGTGGCGATGTCCGTGAGGATTGCCTTGAGTTCGGGGTACGGCATCGTATACCGCTGCGAAAGATACCGCAGCGAGGCGCCGAGCTCGCCGTTCGGCCCGCCGTACTGTGCGCAGATGATTTTCGCCAGCGCGGCGTTCGGCGTCTGGATGCGAATGGGGTACTGCAGCTTCTTTTCATACACCCACATCAGCCGTCATCCTCCTCTCCAAGCTCCCACGGCCACGGCCCGGTGATCCAGGCCCAGCGGCTCGTGTTTCCGCTCGTCTCGTTTAGGGGGCCGTACTGCTGCTCGTATTCTTTCACGAGCGCGGCCGTTTTTTCCTGGTATTCCGCCAGCTTCTTGGCGGCGTCACAGTCGTTCGGGTGCGTATCGAGGAAAATGTGCAGTTCCCATTCGGCGAACTGGCTGGCGCGGATGCGCCGCAGCAATTTTTCCTGGTCGCTCATGCCTTGACCGCCCCCTTTCCGCGGAGAAACGGCTTATCGAGATCCGGGAAAAGCGTTCCCGCCATCAGCGCCTGTTCCGGCTGGTAAACGGCGCCGTATTGCTGAAACGGCACATATGCCATGGCGGGCACGGTCACGGCCGGCAGCGGCGCGGGGCTGCGCAGGTCGCAGGATTGGCCCTCCAGTTTTGTCTTCATCGTGTCCATCTCCTTTCAGAGCGGGGGAAGATCCCCTGTGCCCATCATATGATCCGTTCTCCCCGGCGGTCACAGCCAAATCCGCGGCGCTGTCCTCCGGTTTCCTCTGCACCGGCTGCCACTGTTTTTTTGTTTCTGCCCTTGACAGGGAAGCTCGGGAAAGCTATAATAACAGCAAATATTATGTATTGCATAGTATTATAAAAAAGGGGGGAATGCGTTGGATACCCAGAGAAAAAAGGGGATGCTCGACGTGTGCGTGCTGGCTGCCCTGCTCGAGGGGCCGTCCTACGGCTATCGTCTGGTGCGCGAGGTCGGCGCGTGCATGCCGGTGTCGGAATCCACGCTCTATCCCATCCTCAAGCGCCTGGAAACGGCGGGCTGCCTTGACACATACCGTGAGGCATACAACGGCCGCCTGCGCAAATACTACCGGCTTACGGCGCAGGGGGAGGAGCGCATTTGCGGTTTCCTGGCAGAATGGGAAGAGATGGAGCGCATCTATCAGTTTGTGAAAGAAAAACGGGAGGGAACGTCAAGATGAAGCAGGCAGAGTTTTTGCAGAAGCTGTTCGCCGCACTGGAGCCTCTTTCCGCCGAGGAACGGGAACAGATCCGCGAATATGTGGAGGAAATGTTCTGTGATGCCATGGAGCAGGGCCTGAGTGAAGAGGAATGCGCCGCGCAGTTCGGCTCGCCTGAGCAGGCCGCGCGGGAGTTCCGCGAGGGCGCGGCACAGCGCGAGGAGGAGCGGCAGAACGGCCTTGCCGTCGCCGGCCGCGAGCTTGCATCCCGGCCGGAACGGAAGGAAGGCGGGAAGTCGCTGTTCCGGCCCGATCACCCGTGCACGGCTCTGAAACTGGATGTGCACAATTTCAGCCTGCACGTTTCCCCCTGGGACGGCCCGGAGCTGCACATCCTGTTTGAGGTGAACGAGGAGGAAGACGAGATCCGCAGCGAGCGCCGCGGCGATGTGTGGGTGTTCACCTGCTTCCGCAAGCGCCGCGGCTGGCGCATGTTCGGCGCGCTGTTCGGGAGCCGCACGCGGAAAATGGAGATTTTCGTGCCGCGCACATTCCGCGGCCGGCTTTCGCTCTCCACCACGAACGCGCGCATCGCCATGGAGGGGTGCGAGGCGCTTTCGTCCCTCCTGCTCAAGACGACGAATGCATCGGTTTCCCTGCAGCACTGTTCCGGCGGGGAGCTCTGCTGCCGGTCGTCGAACGGCGCCCTGCATGTGGAGGATGTGCACGGCGATACGCTGCAGGCTGTGACGTCCAACGCGCGGGTGGAACTGACCTCGTGCGTGTGGCAGGGGGCGTGCGGTGTGCACACGAGCAACGGCTCGATCAGCGCGTCGCAGGTGGAGGCCGGGAGCCTTTCCCTGCAGAGCAGCAACGCGCGGATCCATGTGGAGCAGGTGCGCGCCTCCAGCATTACGCTTGCCACAAGCAACGGTTCGATCGGCGGCACGGTGGTGGGAGATCCTGAGGAGTATACCATTACCACGTCCACGAGCAATGCCTCCTGCTCGCCGAAAACGCGGGCGATCCCCGGCGCGCAGAAGGCTCTGTCTGCCTCCACCTCAAACGGAAGCGTGGCGCTGCAGTTCGTTTCCTGAGCGGTTTGTCCGCCTTTTGCGGCGGCCTGTCCCGGTTTCCTGCCGGGCAGGCCGCTTTTTGCTGCCGGAAACAGATTTCACAAATAATGATTGAAATTGCACTCTTTTTGTGGTAAAAGAGGATGAAAGGAAAAAAGGAAAGGAAGATAATGAAGTCGTTTTCAAGAGCGCCAAAATTTTTTGGGAGACGGCACAAAGAAATGGAAGAATTTGATAAAATTTTTCCTGTTCGCAGGCGGGTTGCCGCCTGTAACTCATCTACAAAGGGGGATCAGCATGCAGTTTCCGCAAACAGACGAACGCTATCCGTATCACATCAGAGACGTACACATTTCCGATCCCTTTATTTTAGCGGATCGGCCCAGCGGCAAATATTACACTTATGTGCAGTTCGTGGACCGCGACCGTTTCCCGGAAGCCGTGTGTGACGAGCCTTGCTTCTATGTGCTGGAAAGCGAGGATCTCATCCATTGGTCCTGTCCGGAAATCTGTTTCCGCAAGGGGGATTTCTGGGCGGATTCCGATTATTGGGCGCCGGAGTGCCATGTGTGGAAGGGGAAGTATTACCTCATCTCCTCGTTCCGCGCCCCTGGCACCTACCGCCGTTGCCAGTGTCTGGTGTCCGATTCGCCGAAGGGGCCGTTCCGCCCCGTGCGGCCGGAGCCCGTCACGCCGGAGGGCTGGCACTGTCTCGACGGCACGCTCTATGTAGACCGTCACGAGAAGCCGTGGATGGTGTTCTGCCACGAGTGGCTGCAGGTATATGACGGACAGATCTGCGCCATCCCGCTGAGCGACGATCTCGGAGAGGCGATCGGCGATCCGATCGTGTTGTTCCGTGCCTCCGACGGGCCGTGGACGGCCAAGGCCAACAAGGGTTCCCCCTCCGGCGGCTATGTGACGGACGGGCCTTTCCTTTACCGCCTCAAGAGCGGCGTGCTGCTCATGCTCTGGTCCAGCTTTTCCGCGTCCGGCGGCTACACCACGGCCTATGCCCGTTCGCTCAGCGGCGAGGTGCAGGGCCCCTGGGTGCACGAGGCCGAGCCGCTCTATGCGCTCGACGGCGCGCACTCCATGCTGTTCCGCACCTTCGGCGGCGAGCTCATGATGTCGCTGCACTGCCCGAACCGCCACGATTTGAAGCGCATCCTCCTGTTTGAGATGGAGGAGGGCTTCAGCAGCCTGCACATCGTGAACGAGGTGACGGGAAACTGGTATAACCATGTGGGCGGCGTGGCCGCGCGCTATGCCTACCGCGCGCCCGTGGCGGAGGAGCCGTGCTTCCGCAAGGACCCGCGCCTGCACGCGGCAAAGAGAGAGGAGGAGACAAAATGATTACGAGGGAGAAACTGGTGATCCCCACGTATGAGATGGAGGAGGCAGATCCCTCCCCTGTTTTTTACGACGTGCGCAACCATCAGGGGACGCGCGGCAATGTGTATCCCATCCCCATGCGCGACGTGTTCCGCAGCGAAAAGCGCGACAGGGAATATGATTCCGTCCGGCTCGAGAATGATTACATCCGCGTCGTCGTCCTGCCGGAGCTCGGCGGCCGCATCTACGAGGGCTACGACAAGAAGGCGGACTACCATTTCGTCTACAAAAACCAGGTGATCAAGCCGGCGCTCATCGGCCTGGCCGGCGCCTGGGTATCCGGCGGTATCGAGTTCAACTGGCCGCAGCATCACCGCCCCACAACGTACATGCCGGTGGACTGCCGGATCGAAAAGGGGGAGGACGGCTCCGAAACGGCCTGGATGGGCGAATATGAACCGCTGTTCGGTATGAAGGGCATGGTGGGCGTCACCATCTGGCCGGACAAAGCCTATATGACCGTGCGCACGCGTCTTTACAACCCCACGAACGCCATGCAGACGTTCCACTGGTGGGCGAACCTGGCCGTTTCCGCCAACGAAAATTATCAGCTCAAGTTCCCGCCGGATATCGACTACATCACCTATCATTATAAGGACGCTGTGTCGCCCTTCCCGATCGTGAAAGGCGAGTTTGCGCGCTCCTGGTTCGGCGACGGCACCGACATCACCTGGTTCAAGAACATTCCCTCGCCGGCGTCGTTCTTCATCCTGAACTCCGATTACAACTTTATGGGCGGCTACGACCATGGCCGCCATCGCGGCACCGTCCATGTGGCGGATCACAACGTTTCGGTGGGCAAGAAGTTCTTCACCTGGGGCAGCCGGGAGTTCGGCGACGTATGGCACAGCAACCTCACCGATGAGGACGGCGCCTATCTGGAGATCATGACGGGCTGCTACACCGACAACCAGCCGGATTTTGCGTTCCTCGCGCCGGATGAGACGAAGATCTTTGAACAGACGTGGTACGGCCTTACCGAGCTGCCGGATCTGAAAAACGCCGAAAAGGACGGCGCGCTTGGGTTCACGCTCAGCGGGGAAACGCTCTCCGTGGGGGTGAACGTCACGGCCGAGCAGCCGGACGCGCGCCTGACCGTGTGCGTGAAGGGCGAGCCGGTGCGGGAGGAGACGATTTCCCTCACGCCCGGGACGGCATACCGCTGCGAGGCCGCCGTCCCGGCGGGCACGGAGGAGAAGGACGTCTCCATCCTGCTGGCAGACAGGGAAGGCCGCACCGTGATCGGCTATGCGTACCGCAAGCCCTTCTTCGAGGGCCGCGAGACGCCGGAGGCGCACCGCCCGGCCCGCCGTCCGTGCGAGATCGAAAACCAGGAGGAGCTTTACCTCGAGGGCCTGCAGGTGGAGCAGTACCGCCATGTCACGCTGCGCGCGCGGGACTATTACGATGAAGCGCTCCGCCGCGATCCGGACGACATCCGCTGCAACGACGCGATGGGCCGGCTTCTCATGAAGCAGGGCCGCCCGCAGGATGCGTTGCCGTATTTTGAACGCGCCGTGCGCCGCAGCATGCTGCGCAACTGCAACCCGCGCGACGGCGAACCGCTTTTCCATTACGCCTGGGCGCTGGAGCAGACGGGGGACGAGGCCGAGGCGGCCCGATGGTACCGCAAAGCCGCGTGGAACGCCAACGTGAAGGCAGCCGCCCTCAAGCAGGCGGCAAAGCTGGCGCTGCGCCGCGGCGATCTGGCGGAGGCCGACGCCTGCGTGAAGGAGGCGCTGCCCTTTGGCGCCGAAAGTTTGCAGCTCCGCTTCCTGCTCGCCTATCTGGCCCGCAGAACAGGTGGCGCAAAGACGGCCGGCGAGAAAAACGGGGAAACGCTGCGCTTCGATCCGCTCGATTACGGCGCGTTGGCAGAAACCTGGTTCCTCTCCGGCGAGGGCGAGCCGGAGGCTCTTCTGGCCGTGCTGAACGGCCGCCCGCTTGCATGGCGCACACTGCTCGCGCAGTATCTGGAGATCGGCGCCTGGCAGGAGGTGCTCGCGCTTTCCCGCTTTGCCCCGCAGGATCTGCTGCTGCACTTCTACACGGCTTATGCGGCCGAAAAGCTTGGCAACACGGAGCTGTGCGCCGGGCAGGAGGCGCTGGCTGCGCAGGCCCCGCTCGCCTATTCCTTCCCCTACACGGACACAGACCGCGCGGTGCTGCTTCCCTTTGACCGCGAAGGCCCGGCACACGGCCGCGTGTGCTATCTGCTCGGCTGCCTCTCCTACGGAAGGGACGATCGCAGGCAGGGCATCCGCCGCTGGCAGCAGGCCGTCGTGTGCGACCCCGAACTGTGGCAGGCGCACCGCTGCCTGGCGCTCGGCCTCATGGACGAGTGCGGCGATCTGACCGGCGCACGCCGCGAGATCGAGCGCGCCTTCGCGCTGGAGCGCAGCCAGGGCGGCGCGCAGCCGAACGGCCGCCTGCTCCTGGAGCTGCTGCAGATCCGCAGGAAGAGCGGCGTGCCTGTGGAGGAGCTGCTCGGGCTGCTCGATCGGTTCCCCGAGACGGTGGACAGCCGAGAGGATCTGGCGCTGCAGCGTCTTGTGCTCTGCAATGAAGCGGGCCGCCCGGAAAAGACGGCGGAATATCTGCGCAGCCGCGTCTATCACCCGTATGAGGGCGGCGAGGGCATCGTAGTGCACGCCCACATCCTGGCCTGGCTGCAGCTTGCGCGCAAAGCCCTGGCGGAGGGGAATCCGCAGCAGGCCGTCTCCTGCTGTGAATAGGCGCTGGAATACCCGGAAAACTACGAGGAAGGCCGCGGCGTGAACGCCCGCGAGGCCGCCGTGTACTATTACATGGCAAAGGCGCAGGAAACCATGGGCCATGCGCAGGACGCCCGCGCCTGGCTGGAAAAGGCCGCAAACCACCGCACCGGAAACCTGGACGAGAGCGACTTCTACACCGGATGCGCCATGCGCCGGCTGGGCCGCGAGCAGGAGGCCGCCGCGCTTTACCGCTCCATGCTGGAGCAGGCGGACCGGATCCTGCGCGAGGAGGACAGCCTGCCGTATTTCGGCGGCTTTGTCTCCAACCTGCCGGGCGAACACAGCGTGCGCATTGCGAATCACCGGCGCGCGCATCCCGCAAAATTCTATGCGCTCACCGGCCTGGGCAGGCCGGAAGAAGCGCATCATGAAAAGGAACAGGCCGCAGCCTGGGGAGCCGAACTGAGGTGGCTTTCCCTGATTGAAACGGAACAGGAGGAATTGATCCATGAAAGCTTCTGAAAAGATCAAGGGCATTGTGTTTGCTTACAATACGACCGGAGAATATGACATGGTGCGCGAGCTGGGCGTGGAGTGGATGCGCCTGGGCATCGCCTTCCCGTGGAAGGACAAAATGTTCGGCACGCTGAGCGAGCAGTATCTGGAGGATCGCGAGGAGATCCGCCGCACGCACGATGCCGGTTTCCAGATCATGCCTGCCACGCCGTCCATGGGCGGCTTCACCTATGACGAAGCGCTCGGCAAGGCCTGCTGGCACGACAGCTTCCCCGATTTTGTAGGGGAAAAGGGCACGGAGGAATATTATGAGAACGTCCGCGAGGCCCTGCGCTTCATCTGTGAGGATCTCGGCGACGATGCCGGCATCTACTGGCAATGCATGAATGAGATCGATATCCCTACCTTTTCCCACGATTACCCGGACGATATCGTGGCGAACACCGCCCGCGCCTGCGCCGAGGGGATCCGCCGCGCCAGGCCGGACGCCCGCTGCGGCGTCAACATTGCAGGCTACAACGAGAATGCCGTCCATATGCTGGATCTGATTTACCGCGAAGGCCATTCCTTCTATTATGTGGGCGTGGATCAGTACTTCGGCTCCTGGCAGCCCGGCGACGTGGAGAACTGGAACGGCGTGATCGACGCGCTCTATGAGCGCTATCATCTGCCCGTGCTGGCCAATGAGTGGGGCTATTCCTCCGGCGGTGAATACACGACCGAGCACCCGGACATGACGAATGTGCCGGCCGGGTTCCCCGACGTGTGCGTCGTGAAAAAGTGGTTCCACGAGGTGGAGGGCGGCCATACGCCGGAAGTGCAGGCCGATTACTTTGACCGCGGCCTGAAGCTCTTTGCGGAGCACCCGCACTGCATCGGTTCGTTCATGTTCTGCTGGCGCGATGCCTACCACTGCTACCACTGCGGCGAGCCCGATTGCCCGGCCGAGTGCTACTGGGGCATCGTCACCACCGACTGCAAACCGAAGCCGGCCTACTACGCCGTGAAGGAAGCGCTGAAAAAATACTACGCCTGATTTTCCCTTTCTCAAAAAGCGCAGGCAGCCCGCGCGGGCTGCCTGCGCTTTTTCTGTGCGCCGTCTCCGGCGCGGTGTGTTCAGAACACCTGGATGCTCTTGAGTATGACGCTGTCCCGGGCGGCGGTGATCTGCACCGTCAGCGAGGAGATGAGCTCTTCCGTGTCGTCTTCCAGGGGATTGCGGTCCGCAAACGGATCGCGCAGCGCGCAGATCCGCTTGTGGCCGATGGTCGTCCCCTCATAGGAGGCGTACGGTTCCCCGTTTTTCGTGATGCGGAAGCCTTCCACACGCTGGCCCTGCGCAATGTCCTCCGCGAGCACAACGTATTTCACGCTGGCGATCGGTTTGGCAAAGTGCAGGCGGAAGGCGGGCTGCATGTCCGGGCTTCCGGCCACGCGCTCGCAGGAAAAGGGGATCGGCGTGCCGAACTCGCGGCGGAGCAGATCGCCGTATTCCTTCAGCCGGGCGACATCTCGCCGGTCGAGCAGCCCTTCGCGCGTCGGCGGTACGTTCAGGTTGAAGCAGGCGTTCGCGCCCACCGACGTCAGATAGGTGCGGAACAGCCGTTCCAGCGAATGCGGCTCCTCCTCCTCGTGCCAGAACCAGCCCTTGCGGATCGACATGTCGATCTCGGCCGGCAGAAAGGCGAGGCCGCGGCTGTAGGCAATCCGCTCGCGGCTGCCGATGGCGTCGTCCGAAATGTACGCAAAGCATGTCCCCTGCCCGGCGAGCGGGCCGGGGCCCGTCTGCACGCGCGCGAACGGGCTGACCTCCGCCGGCACCACGGCCCACTCGGCGCAGCGGGCTTTTCCCGCCTCGTTGCCGCACCAGCGCACATCGGGGCCGTTGAAGATCACAGCGTGCGGCTGGAGGCGGTGCACCAGCTCAAAATACCGCTCCCAGTCGTATTCCTGCCGCTTGCCGTTCGGCCCTTCGCCGCATGCGCCGTCAAACCAGACATAGAAGATTTCGCCGTATTCCGTGAGCAGCTCCGTGAGCTGGCTGCAGAAATAGTCGTTGTAGGCCGGCGTGCCGTAAAGAGGGGAGTTCCTGTCCCACGGGGAAAGATAAAAACCGAATTTGAGGTTGCCCCGCCGGCAGGCCTCGGCGGCTTCGCGCACCACATCGCCGCGGAACGGGCTGTTTTTCACGCTGTGCTCCGTGAAGGCCGAAGGCCACAGGCAGAATCCGTCGTGGTGCTTCGCGGTGAGCACCATGCCGCGCATCCCGGCGGCCTTGATCGCTTCCACCCATTGGTCACAGTCGAGCTTTGTGGGGGCAAACACCGATTCCGGTTCCTGGCCGGTTCCCCATTCGAGGCCGGTGTAGGTGTTCGGACTGAAATGGATGAATGCGTACGTCTCCGTGTCGAACCAGTCAAGCTGGTTCTGCGTTGGGCGGACGTGGGCCGCCTCCTTCAGAAAATCTGGCATGGTGCCGCTCCTTTCCGGTGTGACCTTGTGTTGTTTGGGCGGAATGTTTCTCCCGCGCTGGTTTCATCATAGGGGGTTCCCGTGCCTGCGTCAAGCGCTGCCTGCAAAAAATTTCCTTTTGCCGCAGCGTGTGGGGTGAAAAACATTTCCTTGATTCGAAAGGACAAGATGTCTATAATAGGAAAAGCGGGGGATTCTCAGCCGGGCTTAGGCCTGCCATGACGCTTTCGCAAACACGCCGCGCAAACGCGGAACGGAGTGAGACGAAATGATCAAATGGTTCTGCCTGCCAGAACTGCTCTCCCTGTTTTTTCTTGTGCTCATCTATGTCTATTACCATGAAAAAAACGCTGTCCTCACGTTCCGGCGGCGCGTGTTTCACTGGATTTTCCGCCTTTCCATCCTCTCCATGGCGCTCGATCTTCTGTGCGCCAATCTGCTTGCCAGGCCCGCGGTCGTGCCCCAATGGGTCAACGAAGGGTTAAATGAGCTGTATTTTATCCTGATTGTAATAAACGAGAGCGTCATTGCGCTCTATGTATATGATCTGCTCTGCGAACATGGCCGGAGAAAGCGGGATTACCGGCTGGCTGTGGGCAGCCTGGTGGGATTCAACGCGGGATTTGCCGCCGTGGCGCTCACAAACAGCCTTACCGGTGCGCTCTTCTCCTTTTCAAAGGACGGGCACTACACCCGCGGCCCGCTCAATAAGCTCGGTTATGCGGTGATGGTCGCCGAGCTGGCAATTGCCCTGGCTTTTTACATGCGCAACCGCGCCATGCTGCCGGGCCGTGTGAGCCATGTGATCTGGACGCTGCCGCCCGTGGCGCTGCTGTTCGGCGGTCTGCAATTTCTTTATCCGGAGGTTCTGCTCAACGGCACCATTCTCACATCGGCGGTGTTTGTCCTTTACAGCAATTTTCAGACCTGCCGTGTGGAGCAGGACTCTCTCACCAAGCTGGGCAACAGGCCGGCGCTTTTCGAGGATATTTCGCTGAAGGTGCGGCGCGGCTTCCGTTTTCAGGTGGTGGCGGTCACGTTCAAGACGCTGGGAGAGATCAACTGCCAGATGGGCCACAATGCCGGGGACGAGCTTCTGGTGCATGTGGCGGAGTGGGTGGCCTCGCTGCCGCACTGCACGGCCTACCGCTTTTCCAATATCACATTCGCGGCCGTTTTCCTCTTTCGAGGGGCCGGCGAGGCGAGCGAGAAATTTGAGCTGTTCCGCACGCGGTTCGGGAAACCCTGGCGGTTCGGCGGCACGGAACTCACGCTCTCCGTCGTCGTGTGCGAGATCATCTGGGACGGGCGGGAACTGGAGCCCTCCACTCTCGTGGAATACCTGGACGCCATGGCGCGCCCCTCCTCCGCGTCCGGCAGCGAATGGATCCGGTTCAACAGTCTGGCGGCCGCGCGCATGGAGCGCCGCCAGCGGCTGGAATCCGTGCTTCGCCAGTCCGTGCATGACGATCGCTTCACGGTGGCCATGCAGCCGATGTACCACTGCAAAGACGGCACGTTTGCGAGCGCCGAGGTGCTGGCGCGGCTGTGCGATTATGAGGGCACGCAGCTCCCGGCCGGTGAGTTCATCCCGCTCGCGGAGCAGACGGGCCTCATCGAGGACATCGACTGGTCCGTGCTGGAGAAGGCCTGTGCGTTCTGTGCTTCCCACCGGGATCTTCCTCCTGTTTCCTTTTCCATCAATGTGTCCGTGCAGCAGTTTCTGGACGCCCGCTTTTCCACCCGTGTGTGCGAATGTCTGGAGCGGTATCATCTGCCGCCGTCGCGCCTCAAGCTCGAGATCACAGAGCGCGTGATCTCGCAGGATCTGGAAAAGGTGGGGCGCATGATGGCTGCCCTGAGCGAAAAGGGAATCGGCTTTTACCTGGACGATTTCGGTGTGGGATACTCCAATTTTTCCATGCTTCTGCGGCTGCCGTTTGAGAGCGTGAAGATCGATCGCAGCCTCATCGCGGGGATTCTGGACAGCCCGGAAAACAGGCTCATGGTGCGCAGCCTGATCTCGCTCTTCCACAGCTGCGGGTTCACCGTGATCTGCGAAGGCGTGGAGACGGCGGAGCAATGCCGGGTCGTGGAGGAACTCGGCGCGGACTGCATCCAGGGCTTCTATTATGCCAGCCCCATGGAGCCGCGTGCTTTTTCCGCTTGTCTGCGGCAGGCCCCCGCGCGCCCGGCGGTTCCCGCCGCGGTGCGGGCGGAAAATTAGGCTTGCGCCCCTGCGCCGGATGTGATAAAATATTTCATGTTCCCCTGAATGGGCGGATGACAGTTTGATCCGGTTTCGGGGGCCATTAGCTCAGTTGGTCAGAGCAGCCGGCTCATAACCGGTCGGTCCAAGGTTCGAGTCCTTGATGGCCCACCACAGCAGACAAATCCGGACCTTGCGCTAAACCGGCGCGAGGTTCGGATTTGTTGTCACAGCGCCATTTTCGCGGAAAGGGGCGGCCTTTATGATTCTGGATATTCACACGCATATTTTCCCGTTCGAAATCGCCTCCCTGGCGGTAGACAAGCTCAAGCGTGCCTCCCGCACCCGCCCGTTTACGGACGGCACCTCCGCCGGGCTCGTGCGTTCCCGGCAGGAGGCGGGCATTGACCTGTGCGCCGTGCTGCCCGTGGCCACCAGCCCGCAGCAGGTGGTGCGCATCAATGACCGCGCCATCCTCACCAACACGCTCACGGAGGAGACGGGCCTGTTTTCCTTCGGCGGCATGCACCCGGATTTTGAGGGTTGGAAAAGCGAGCTGGCGCGTATCGCACATGCCGGGGTGAAGGGCATCAAACTGCACCCCGTCTTTCAGCGCGTCCGGCTGGACGATCCGCGCTATCTCCGGATCCTCGACTGCGCCGCCGGGCTGGGCCTGGTCACGCTCGTGCATGCCGGCCTTGACGTGGAGGAGGGTGCGGAGGTGTTCTGCACGCCGCAGATGATTCTGCATGTCTCCCGGGAACTGGGGCGCATTCCGCTCATCCTGGCGCATATGGGCGGCTGGCGGCAGTGGGACGAGGCGGAGGAGGTGCTGCCGCAGACGCCGTTTTACCTCGACACCTCCTACTGCACCGGCCCCATCGCGCCGCTCGACCCGGAACAATGGGAGGGCCCGGTGGACACCATGCCGGGCGGGCAGTTTGTGCGTTTCGTGCGGCTGTTCGGCGCCGATCGCATCCTCTTTGGCAGCGACAGCCCGTGGCAGGATCAGAAGGCCAGTTTGGCGCGCATCCGCGCGTTCCCCCTCACGGAGCAGGAGCTCGAGGGCATCCTGGGCGGGAATGCGGCGTGGCTGCTCGGCATTCCCGCCGGGCGCGCCGGCTTGATCTGACTCTTTTTCGGGCAAACGGAATCCCCCGGCACAGCCTGTGCCGGGGGATTTTTGCATGGCGCCTCGCGCAGGGGCGCCTTTTCGGTTTTGGATGCGGCCGCTCAGTAGAGGCTGCGCATGAAGTGATCGACGGAAGCTTCGTCCGTGGGATTGACCCCGTTGCGCGTGGGGAAGAGGGAGAGGTTCTCCACATGGCGCACGCCCTCCCCGGGGTTCACGATGCAGATGGGGCTAAAGGAGTCCAGCTCGGCGCAGGCGGATGTGACGCGCGTGCGGAAGGAGCAGCCGTGGTGCGGGTAAAAGCAGGCTTCATCGTGCACATAGCGCTTGATGAACGTCGCCTCCGGCAGCACATAGGCGGCCCAGCCGGTCACGTTGTTCGTGCCCATGGCAAAGGGCTTTTTTGCCGTCTCATCCTGCACGAGGGTGAAGTAGCTTTCCCCCGCCCAGAGCCGGTGATCCGTGAGCGTGGAACCGGGCCAGAACGCCAGGACGCGGTTCGGGGCCAGGCCGCCGCTGTCGCCGTTCTGCGGGATGATCTCGACACCGCCGGGCCGAAGGGCGGTGGAAGACCACACGGAGAGACGCTTCCGCTCATGGGAGACGTTCTTTACGCTGTGCACCACCATCATATCGGAAGCGCCGTCGCCCAGCAGAAGCTCCGTCGTGCACTTGAGCCCGTCCGTCTTTTCCCGCAGCATAATGAGCGAAACGCCGTCCGGCTTGATGGCGTAGACCACGGGTTCGTTGTCAGGAAAGAAGCTTTCCGGCATGCGGATGGGCGCCAGCGAAGAAAAATGGCCGCCGCGCCGGTAGAATGCCGCGCCCTTTCCGTAGCGCTCCTCCAGTTCCGGGCCGGAAACGGTGGGCTCCGCCGAACTGTCCTCAAAAAAGGTGTTTTTCCCGCCCTCAAGGCGGAAGGACACGATGCGCGGGCCGTATTCCACGGTGACAATCGCTTCCAGGATCCCGTTCGTCAGGCGCAGGCAGCGCCCCCACGGTTCGTAAGAAACTTCCTTGATTTCAATGGACAAGCCAACCAACCCTCCAGATGAAACGGATTAAAGGCAGGCGCTCACAGGCGGATGACGCCGTGCGAAAGATCCTGCCCGCACGGCGCGGGGAAAGGGCAGAAGAGCGCGTGCAGATCGCAGCCTTTTCCCTCCAATTCAACCACAATTCGGCCTGTTTTGTCAAGGTGCAAAAGATCAGAGGAATGGGTGCAAAACGGCAGTTTTCCTGTTCTTTTTGCCTGCCGGAGCAGGGATGCGGCCTCTGCGCGGAAGCCCAAAAGCCGAAGGTAAGGCGGCAGGCCGGCGGCGTGTTCCGCGCGCAGGCCGAGCAGGGCGCTGTAGGCGATGCGGCGCAGCCTTGCCAGCGGATACCGCTTCGTCTTTGCGAGCCGGAAGAATGCTTCGGCCGTGCCGGCTTGCCGGGATGCCGCGAACAGGCGGTTTTCCAGCCCCTCGCTCACATCCGGCAGGCGGGCGAACGCGTCGCGCGGCAGCGATCGCAGGCAGGCGAGCAGCGCCCGCTCCATGCGCGCCGGGTCGGCCGGGGCGGCGCCGCGCGCCAGCTCACGCTGCGCGATCTCCTCCGCCTGCGGCATCATCAGCCCGTGCCAGTTTTCGCCGCGGAGCATGCGGCCGCGGATCGCCGTGGCGCTCGCCAGGCTGCCGCTTGATGTTTCGTCGTGGTGGCCGGGGCCGGTGCGTGCCACGGTGAACGGCTGCATCGCAAGCCCCAGCCTGCGGCAGGCCTTCAGGTATTCCACGGCCAGCGTGTTGTTCGGTTCGCGCAGCAGGTCGGCCGCGTCATTCCCCGCCAGTGCGCGCACTGCCCGCTCGCGTGCGGCCGCAAAGGAGAGGCCCTTCGCCAGCTCGCGCTTCACGGCGAGGGAGAACGGCTCCGAGAGCAGGAGCTGCGCGAGCGCGCCGAGTGCCTGTGCGTCCCCGCACTCGCTGCCGAAGCAGATCGTGCCGCAGCCGATCTGGGAGAGCAGGAAGGCGCCGCCCTCCGCGAACCGTTCCGCGCCGGCCATGGCCCACGGCAGCGGCAGCTCGAACACGGCGTCCGCGCCGCAGCGCAGCGCCATCTCCGCGCGCGCCCATTTGGAAAAGAGGGCAGGGCCGCCGCGCTGCACGAAATCGCCGCTCATCACCACGGCGATCTGCTGGGCGCCCGCCTGCCGCGCGGCGTGCAGGAGCGCTGCATGGCCGCGGTGGAAGGGATTGAATTCCGCAATGATGCCGAATATGCCGTTCTGCTGTGACGCCATGCGCGCCCTCCTTCGTAAAACCCGCCGAAAACGGGGGCAAAATCTTGCAAAAGCACCGGAAATGTACTATACTAATTCTGTGATGCGCGCCCGGAACCTGCCGGCCGCGCGGGGAACGAACCATCCCCATTATAGTGGATCGCACAGCCGGCCGCAAGGCGCGCGGCCCGGGTTGCAATAAAAAAGCAAACAGGAGGATATTATGAAAGTATTGGTTATCAATGCGGGCAGTTCTTCGCTCAAATACCAGCTCATCGACATGAACAACGAAGAGATGCTTGCCAAGGGAAATTGCGAACGCATCGGCCAGGAAAGCGGGATGT
>ERZ1643247.642-NODE-642-length-40880-cov-70.720906_pt1 | contig 40880 bp, 83 predicted proteins | sample MGYA00579264_ERZ1643247 | MGnify/ENA primary metagenome ERZ1643247 (study PRJEB29033, sample SAMEA4952262) | chicken gut metagenome | biome: Broiler Chicken; feature: Gastrointestinal Tract; material: Caecum | place: Ireland | collected 2018 | study: Broiler... | reverse complement strand
GGAGGAGAAAATAAGTAATTAAATATATTGTCAAATGTGATTAAATGTGTTATAATATACTAAAAGGAGTAAATTATTATGAACACATCAAATATCACAAATTATAAACCAAAAGATTTTGCTGAATTGTTAGGAGTATCTGTTAAAACATTACAACGTTGGGATCGAGACGGGATACTTAAAGCTAATCGCACTCCAACTGATAGGCGTTATTATACTTATGATCAATATTTACAGTTTAAAGGAATTAATACTGTAGAAGATAATAGAGAAATTGTAATATACGCTAGAGTTTCAACAAGAAATCAAAAGGATGATCTGAAGAATCAGGTTGAATTTCTAAAAACATTTTGCAATTCAAAAGGTATGATCGTGTCACAGTGCATTGAAGATTTTGGAAGTGGATTGAATTACAATAGAAAAAAATGGAATCAACTTTTGAACGAAGTGATGGAGAATAAAATTAAAACAATAGTTATTTCAAATAAAGACAGATTTATCCGTTTTGGATATGATTGGTTTGAAAAGTTTTGTGAAAAATTCCATACTTCAATTATTGTGGTTAATAATGAAACATTATCTCCAAATGAAGAGCTGGTTCAGGATATCATATCTATATTGCATGTGTTTAGCTGTAGATTATATGGTTTGCGTAAGTATAAAAAACAGATCAAGGAGGATGAGGAAATTGCTAAAGAGTTACAAAACGGAAATTGACCCAACTCCAGAACAAACACAAATAATTCACCGCACAATTGGTACATGCAGATTTGTCTATAACTTCTATCTTGCGCATAATCAAGAAATATACCAGAAAGAAAAACGATTCATATCCGGAATGGACTTTTCCAAATGGCTGAATAATGAGTACATTCCAAATAATCCAGAATATCAATGGATCAAAGAAGTAAGCAGTAAGTCCGTGAAGAAAAGTATTATGAATGCAGAGACTGCTTTCAAACGATTTTTTAAACATCAAAGCAGATTCCCAAGATTTAAAAAGAAAGGAAAATCTGACTTGAAGATGTATTTTGTGAAAACAGATAAAAGAGTCGTTATTCAATGTGAACGTCATAGGATTAAGATACCTACACTCGGATGGGTTCGTTTAAAAGAAAAAGGTTATCTTCCAACTGTGGAAAGTGGTTGTCTTATCAAAAGCGGACATGTATCCATTAAAGCAGGAAGATATTATGTATCTGTGTTAGTAGACATTCCAGATATATCACATGAAGAGCTAAATGAATCTGGTATAGGAATTGATTTAGGCATCAAAGATTTCGCTGTTATCAGTAATGGCAAAGTATATAAGAGTATCAATAAATCAAGTAATATTAAAAAACTTGAAAAACAATTAAAAAGAGAGCAACGCTGTCTTTCGAGGAAATACGAAGACTATAAAAAGCGTTTGAAGAAAAAGAAAGGAGAAGCTACTCGGCAAAATATCAATAAACAAGTCTTAAAGGTACAGAAACTTCATCAAAGGATAGAATATGTTCGTTCTGACTACATTAACAAAACAATCAATGAGATTGTGAAAACCAAACCATCTTATATTACGATTGAAGATTTGAATGTATCAGGAATGATGAAGAACAGACATCTTTCAAAAGCTGTTGCGTCACAGAAGTTCTATGAATTTAGAACCAAGCTTAAAGCAAAATGTGATGAAAATGGTATTGAATTAAGAGTCGTAGACAGATGGTATCCATCATCCAAAATATGTCATTGCTGTGGTGCTATCAAGAAAGATTTGAAGCTTTCAGATAGAATATATCGTTGTGATTGTGGCTATGTTGAGGATAGGGATTTCAATGCTGCTCTTAATCTAAGAGATGCTTTAACTTACGAAGTTGCATAATAAGGTAATTGTAGATATGTACCGAAGGCTTATTCGGGAATTTACGGCTGTGGACTGTACAAGAACTTGTGAGTAGTGCTTGAGCAATCAACACAAAAGCATACAGAATGAAACAGCAAAACGGATTTCGTGAGAACCGTTAAGTCTCGATATGGATATTTTTGTCCATATTTTGAGTAGCAGGACTGACATGCAGGAATTAGAGAAGATTCTGGAAGAGATAGACATCAAAATAGCAGGAAGTATGGGTAAGAAGAGAGAAGGGCTTTTGGAAGCGCGGGAGATCATCCGCAAGCACATGAATGATGGTTGGATTCCGGTGGAGGAGAGGCTGCCGGAAAAGAATGAGTATTTTGTCGAAACGAGTAGTGACAAAGATTTTCCAAATGGCTATTACAAACGTCTTGAAATTGCTTATATGACAGATACTATCGAGTATGTGCATGGATATTATGACGGTTATAAATGGATGGACAAATATCTTGATACCATCAAAAATGTTGTGGCATGGCGAATACATGAGCCGTACCGCCCGGAAAGGAGCGAAGAATGAACCTTTTTGACAAAGTGAAATGCAATGGTTTTTACTCCAAAGTACGTGACGGAACATACATATGTCTTGATACACAAAATTTAAAAGCATCACATATGAACTCGAACGCCACAGATACAGAATGCTTAGTGGAAGATGATGTCGATAGGGTTGAAAAGACGTATTACAAACACGTAAAGCAAAATTTCTGTGGCGTGATCGTAGGGTTTACCGACTTAATTGTAACAGGATATTTGGATGTAATTTATAATGATGCTATAGATGTCGGGGTCGGAATACTTCCAGAACAATTTTTTGTTCAGAAGAACCCAAATTGTGTTGTAAAATGTGCCATTGTATATTATGCAAACAACAAAAAGCATTATGTACCATTGGAAGATATAGAATGCGAAAACAGTGATGAAAGGAACAATAACCATGACGGAGAATGAAGCAATCGATATTATTCACGATAAAATTGAAACCTGTGAATTTTATTTTGCAGAAAATGATCGTTATCCAAAATGGTGCGAATATGAATTTTTAGAGTCATTAGGTGCTGCAATCTCCGCCCTAAAAGAAGTCCAGCAGTACCGGGAAATCGGAACCGTGGAAGAGTGCAGGGAAGCGGTGAAGAAGCAGAAACTGAAGAAACCGAAAGAAATATTGCGACATCGTGGCGGATTTGAAATGCAGCATTGTCCAAACTGCGATACGGATTATCAGGTAGACAGGAGATATAAAATCAAAGATGGGTATTGTCCTGCTTGCGGAAAACTTCTAGACAGTGCATTCAGAAATTATTGTGCGAACTGCGGACAGGCTATTGATGAGAATTTGGAGGGAATGGAAGATGAAGAAAATTAGAGCACATTGCGGAATTGGTTTTGCAGGAGCAACATATGAAGAAGAATTTGAATTTGATGATGATATGACAGATGATGAAATAAATGATGAGATCAATGATTGGGCTGAACAATTCTTGGAAACTTGGTGGGAGGAATATGAGTAAGATCAATCTACTTCCTTGCCCTTTCTGCGGAGGAGAAGCAAGGATTATTGGTGCAGTCGGAACCGTGTTTTGGGTGAAGTGTACAGAGTGCGGAGCGGAAACGCAGAGTGAAATTACTAAACAACGAGCCGCTGAAAGGCGGAACAGAAGGGCGGGTGAACGGAATGAGTAGAACAATTATATATACAGCAGATGATGAAGAACCAGATTGCGGACGATGCAATCATATAACCGATAGTGATAAGTGGTGTATGGAGCATTGCGGTGGTGCGAATAGCTGGAATGGATATGAAAGGACTGAAGAAATTGATGAGTGATGATTTAATCAGCCGAAAGGCGGCAGTCGAATTAGTGATAGCCGAGTACGATAGATTTCAGGCCAACGGCGGAAGCCACAGTGGAAGATATGAACTTGATAAGGTTATAAAGATGCTCCAGAATATGCCGACAGCTTTTGACAAGGAAAGAGTAATTAAAGAACTTGAATACGACAAAGAAATTTCCCAAAAGTACAGTACGGGATTGAAGGAGCAAGGGCATATTGAGGCTTTTGATGAAGCTATATCCATTATAAAGAAGGGTGGGATTAAATGAGAAAGGGGATTATTGTGTTTGATATTCCAGAACAATGTAAAGATTGCATTGCTTTTAGGGAAAATAACGATTATGGAAACTATTGTGCAAAGTCAAGAAAATTTTTTACTGGTTCTAACGAAAAGCCAGAATGGTGCGAGATACGCAAACTTCCAGAGCATAGACCAGAGGTAATAACATATGGTTCATTCGGAATGTTTCCCGGAGACTTTGGAGGCAGCGTAGAGTCAAAAGGAAGGATAATTAAAGAAAACATTGGGTATAACGAATGTCTTGATGATATTTTAGGAAGTGAACGAAAATGAGCAAAGTAGAAATTGAAATCCCGGACGACAGGTGGTTTTCGGGAGAATATGAAATTAGACCGCAGGACAAGCAGTTGTGTGTGATGATACATAAATATGGAGGTCAGACACCGTGGATATATCAGTATCGTAAAGCCGATTGGCTACATCCAAAGAAAGACTATTTTCTTGATGTGAGCGAGAAATGGAATCTGGATTCACTCGGAATTGATGAATGGAATCCGTCATTTCTGGAATGGCGTGGTGTTGACCGTTGGAAACTTCTCGGACTTCCGGACGATGTGAATGAGCGGGTTCTGGATGAGATTGAGAAGTGGTTTGAGGAGGATGAGTGATGGAAACACGGACAACCCAAGAAGTAAGAATTTATGTTCTGGTTTTAAATACTTTTGGAGCCGCAGAGACAGGAGAAATTGTAGCGGTTTCTGATGATTATAACAGACTTGTGGACTGGTATAATCAGCAGTTTAATCCAGAAGGCTGCTACAGGGACGGCATGTGGAACAAGACATTCAAAAAGGGTTCGTCAATTGAATGGAATAACCCATGCAGTTCTCTGGAACTAAACGACACATACCCCTTCGGGCATGGTATACACGATGAATGGATACCTATGGAAACATTTTATTCACTTGGAAGCAAATATAATGTCGTTTGAGGAGGAAGAGGGATGAAATATAGATGTATAACGAATGGGTTTAAGACGAGGGATAAGGATAATCCGGAACATTGGATATCCGTATCAAGTGGAGAAATTGTTGAATGTGATGGAGAATACATCATAAAGGGCGGAGCTCGCTTATGCCATAAAAAGAGCATCTTGGGAAAATATCACTTCAGAAAGGTTGATGAGTAATGAGGGAAATACTATTCCGTGCGAAGCGCAAGAACTGGCGTGAACTGCCGAAAGAGGAATGGTGGGTTGAGGGATATTACTGTTATTTTATGAGTGAACACTGTATTCTTCCTAAAAATCTTAATACCGACGCTGCATTATTTGGAGAGCAGAAGGTGTTCATTGTAATAGACCCAGGAACCCTCTGCCAGTACACCGGACTGAAAGACAAGGACGGTAATCGGATATGGGAGAATGACATTGTTAAACACGAGATTTCTGACACTATTGGTACAGTAAGATGGTATCAAGGAGATTATATTGGTTGGTGCGTGGATGATGTTGTAATATATGAACAGCAATTCACTGATGAAATGTGGGATGAGTGTGAAGTTATCGGAAATATCTTCGATAACCCAGAACTGCTGAAAGGAGACACAGAATGAGTCGAACAAATTTCAATCAATTCATCTACGGGCGGCAGAAAGGCAAGTTCGCCGGGAGCAAGAAAAATAAACGGAGGATTAAGCGTGGGAAATAAGACGATTTTAGACCCGTGTTGCGGTTCCAGGATGTTCTGGTTTGACCGAAATAATCCAGATGTAATTTTCGCAGATAATAGAACCCTGGAAACAACTCTCTGTGACGGCAGAATGCTTGTCATCGAACCGGACATGATTATTGACTTCCGTAATATGCCATTTGATGATAACACATTCAATCTGGTTGTATTTGACCCACCTCACCTTATCCATGCCGGAGAAAAATCATGGTTGGCCAAGAAATACGGAGTGTTACCTACAGACTGGAAACCGTACATAAAAGCAGGATTTGACGAATGTATGAGAGTTCTGAAACCGGGGCATGCGCTGATTATGAAATGGAACGAGGAACAGATCAAGACAGCGGATATGCTGAAAGCAATCGGTAAACAGCCGTTGTTCGGTGATAGACGAAGTAAAACACGGTGGCTTGTGTTTATGAAGGAGGAATATGATAAATGAAGCATTGGACGCAAAAAGAGTTAATTGAGGATGGATATGAAATTGAAAATGCGCAGATAACAAACGTGTCGTTAAACATGGAGAATCATGGTTGCCTGTGCCTTGACTTAACTCTTGAATGGAGTGGTTGCGGCTGTGTATATGGCGGATATGTGTTGGGAAAAGGTTATGTCGGCGCAGATGATAATTTCTTTAGCGGTTCTGCAAAAGGTTGTGAAGCAATAATGCGGATTATGGACACTGTTGGGGAATCAGAACTTCTAAATATGAAAGGAAAGTACATAAGGGTTGCTCATAAGGGGTTGGGTAGTTCGGTCAAGATTATCGGAAATATCATAAAAGACAAATGGTTTGACTATGGAACATTTTTTGAAAAATAACACTTCTACCAAAGATAAAATAATCTAACTTACCAAAGATAAAGGGCGGTTCTGCCTGAGATTTCCGAAAGAACGAAATTTAATATTGAAGGAGGATAAGGTTGCGCGCGTAAAAACCATGGTTTCCTTCTTTTGTTATGAATAAAAATTATAAAATTTGTTGTGATGATTGTTTAAGTGTCATGTCCGGAATGGAGGACGAATCTGTGGACTTAGTTGTTACAGACCCGCCGTATAAAACCATTACAGGTGGCGATAGTAACGGCAAAAATTCTGTCAGACCAAAGGGAATGTTGAGTGGGAACAGAAAATTGTTTTGCCATCAAAAACTTGAAATATCGTCATGGATTCCAGAGGTTTTTAGAGTATTAAAAAATGGTTCGCATTGTTACATTTTCACGAATGCGTTAAATTTGACCGATATGCTGAATGAAACAAAAAAGGCAGGATTTAAACTACATAATCTTCTTGTGTGGGAAAAGAATAACTGCACGCCAAGCCAGTATTATATGAAAAATTGCGAATATATTCTTTTTCTTAGAAAAGGGAGAGCCAAATGGATAAATGATATTGGCGGTAGTAAAACAGTACATCAGTTTGACAATATCATAGGGAAAAAGACGCATCCATGTGAAAAACCAGTAGAATTATTATCTTTTTACATAAATAATTCGAGCAAAATTGGGGACGTAGTATTTGATCCGTTTATGGGTACTGGAAACACAGGATTATCTGCTTTGGAAAGCGGTAGAAAGTTTATCGGTGTAGAAATAGATAAGGAATACTTCTCCATTGCGGAAGAAAAATTAAAAATATTGAGGTGGTGATACCTTGATTTAATGAAAAAGCATAAATACAAAATCCGGGTATTCCAGTGTCCTGATTGCGGGAATAGGGCTTATGCGGCGAAATCCATTGGAAGAATGACAGTTCCGGGGCACATGAAATATCTGTGGTGCGCACATTGCAAAGAAATTAAAAATATGACTCAGATTGAGTGATTGGAGATGATAGATTGATTGAATTAAATAGCTTTATATGGGGAGATTGCATGGATTATTTGCCGCAGTTTCCAGACAAGTATTTTGAACTTGCTATTGTTGATCCGCCTTATGGAATCAATATTCAAAAAAGTGGGCGTTTGAAAAAGTACAATACGAGCGAAATATGGGATGACAAGCCACCTGATAAAGAATATTTTAATGAATTGTTCCGAGTATCAAAAAATCAAGTTATATGGGGTGGAAACTATTTTGGACTTCCAGCAACAAAGTGCTTTTTAATATGGGATAAAAAGCAACCAGAAGATATCTCTTTTGCAAGTTGCGAATATGCGTGGACAAGCTTTTCGACAAGCGCAAAAACTTTTTATTTCAGTCCATTTTCCGACAAGGAAAAGCGATTTCATACTTCGCAAAAGCCGATAGAATTATATGATTGGATTTTATCAAAATACGCAAAACAAGGTGATAAGATACTTGATACTCATGTTGGTTCTGCGAGCAGTCTTATAGCTTGCTATAAAAACGGATTTGATTATATTGGTTTTGAAAAAGACCCATATTATTATGAGCTGGCAAATAAAAGATTAGAAGAGTACAAAAGCCAGATAACATTATTCGATTTAGGAATGGAACGAAAATAAAAGAAGGAGGAGCGGAGCTTTCCCGGGAATAAAAAGCGCTTTTGCTCCTTTGGAAAAATGACGAAAAAGGAATATAAAAAACAATGGAGAGAATCTCGGAAATCCGCTGGGCTATGCGTTGGTTGCGGGAAACCGTTGGACAGAGATGGTGCATATTGTACAAAGTGCAGAGATAGAATCAACACCGTAACACGCGAGCGCAGGCAATGGTATCTTTCTCACAAAATATGCCCAAGATGTGGTAAAAATGACCTGATGGGCGATGAGACTATCTGCCCAGAATGCAGGGCAAAAAGCGTAAATAATTCCCTAAAAAATCGGGAAAAAGACGAATACAATGTATATCAAAGGAATTGGTCAAAATCTACTTATCAGAAGAGAAAGGAATCTGGTATATGTACCAGATGTGGGAAAAGAAAGGCAACGCAAGGACTTACTACATGCGCTATGTGTAGGGAAAGAGATAATGAAATCAGGAGAATAAGAAAGGGAACTTCAGAACGATCAGACAGAGAAAGCAGAGGGATATGTTTTTTCTGCAATAATCCGGTGAAAAAAGGATATAAGGTATGTGAATATCACTATCAGATAAATCTTAATAATCTCTCAAAAGCTAGGGAAACCAATGAATCGCAGGAATATATTAAGAGTATTAAGAAGATTCAATACAGGAGTGTGAATAATGGGCGAAATAAAGTGGATTAAAATTTCTACAGATATATTTGATAATTGGAAAATCAAGCAAATAAAAGCCATGCCAGAAGGCCACAAAATGGTATGTGTTTGGTTTCAACTGCTATGCTTATGTGGAAAATGTAATGAATCTGGGCTAATTGTGTTGTCTGGAAAAGTGGTGGCAAATGACGAACTTTTATCCAATATTTTTGGCGAGGATCTGAAAATCATCCAACTGTCACTTAAAACATTTGAGGCATTTGGGATGATAGAAATCACGACAGATGGGGTAACTAAAGTATCAAATTGGGACGAGTATCAGAATGCGGAGGGGCTTGAAAAAATTAAAAAATACGAGAGAGACAGGAAGGCAAGTCAGAGACAGAAAAGCAAAGCGATAGAAGCCTCGGATGGTGCATCTTCTAAATCCGCTTTTTTCTCGCCATCCAAGTCAAATGCCAAAAATCTCGATTATATATTAAATGCATATTCTGATGAATACAAAAGCATTATAGATGATCATGAGCTGCTGGAGGCAGTAAAAGGATGGATGGAGTACAAAGACCAAAAGAAGCCGACAAAGCAAAACCATTATGATACGGAAATTGGAATTAAGAGATTTTTGAAACAGGTGTTAAATGTTTATCAGAAATACGGAACCTATTCTACTATTTCCGTGATTGACGAATCAATGGCAAATAACTATATGGGCGTAATGTGGGATAGAGCCGGCAAACTGAAATGCCCACATAATTCGGTTTTTGATGAATGGAGGAATGCTTAGTGACAAGAGATGAGACCATCAAAATACTCATGGCAATACAGGCAGCATATCCAAACTACAGACCACAGGATAAGACTGTCGCCGTGAATGTTTGGGCTGAAATGCTTTCGGATATCCCATACGAGCAAGTAAGCATAGCGGTTAAGGCATACATACAAACAGATACAAGTGGGTTTGCGCCAAGTGTTGGCGATATAAGGGAAAAGGTACGGGATATCTTTTCAAAAAAAGACGACCTCAACGAAACTGCCGCGTGGTCGCTTGTCATGAAAGCGATTCGCCGATCTACATATTACTCAGAAGAAGAATTTGCAAAACTTCCACCTGTTGTGCGACGGGCTGTTGCCAGTCCAAAACAACTTCGGGAGTGGGCAACACTAGAAGACGTGGACGGAAAGGCGATGACCGTCATTCAGGCAAACTTTCAACGGACATTTCGAATGGAACAAAAGAGAGAGCAAGAACGGAATAAATTAAGCCCAGATATTTTAAAACTGATGAATCCGATAATCACCCCGTGTATTGAAGATAAGCCAGGAAAGTTGAGTATTGAAGCACAAAGGAAGATTGCAGAGTCGAATGCAATACCGGCCCCAAATGGACTTATGAACGAGGCAAAGAGGAGGCTTAAGGTCAATAATGAATAGAGCTGAAAGAAGAAGAATAGCAAAAAGTAAGGAGAAGAAAGCTGTTTATACATATACAGAGGAGCAGTTAAAGGTTTTGGTGGACTCACTGGTAAAAATGAAAGTAGAACAAGAAAAAGATGCAATAGCACAAGAGATATCGGCGCAGATTTTGGCTCTGCTTTTTGTGTTGCCCATGGAAGTGCTGATGGATTTTTACTGGACTAAAAGTTATGCTAAAAAGATTCCAGAGTTTACTCAGCGCCTTTTGGATTATTATGCCAAGTGGGAAAACGGGGAACTTGACATGGACAAGATGAAAGAAGACCTCTGGGAATACGGGGGAGTGCGTCTGGAAATAACGGAGGATTAAAAATGTATTACCATTTATACGAAAACGGAAAATATTTGGGCAGGTTTAAAGATGTAGAAATTGCCAAGAGAATTCACTGCACTGTAAGAACGATCAAGAAATATTCTGAATCGGACAAAGTGTTTAGAGAAAAGTACAGGTTTGATGTCGAGACAGAAATGCCAGAAGATTTAAAGGAAGAGTGGTCAAAAGTCACACAGAAAATATTAAATTTCAAAAAATAAAACAAATCTAAGAGAAAGGAGTCGGAGCCGCTGGCCAGCGAAAGGGAATTCCAGGCTCCTTTTTTAAGAATATGTATAATGAAGAGGCATTGAAATATGCTGTAGAGCATGGTATAGTAGATATGTCATATGTTCAGGAACAAGTAGAGATGAACAAAAGAAAAGAGATGCTGGAAAAACACCCATATGCTATATGGCAAGGAAAGGATGGTAAGTGGAGAACATATCTTCCTGATCAGACTTCGAGAAGAATGATCAAAAGATCAACAAGAAAAAGCGTTGAGGATACGTTAGTTGAATATTACAAGTCATTAAAAGAAAACCAACCCAGGACTTTTGATGATGTATACTGGATGTGGAGACAAGTCCAAGATGAATTGGTAGAATCTCCAAACACTCCAGTGAGATATGATACGGATTATGAAAGATATTTCAAGTATAACGACTTTTCAGCGCGAGAAATTGACGACATAAACGAGGACGATATAAAATTGTTTATGCGTAACACTATAAAAGACTTAAGTCTATGTAAGAAAGCAGCAAAAACTTTATTTGGATATTTAAGAAGAGTATTTCGATGCGCAAAGATAAATAAGTTGGTTGAATCTAATCCAATAGAGTATTTGAATGCAAAGGACTTTTACAAGTATTGCATTCCGAGAGGTCGCAGGTTCAAATCCTGTTGCCCCGATTTTTTCTTTAAAATAAGGCATTTTCGGACGATACGAGAAAAAATGTTTTGATTACCTTGATTACTTTTTAACATGAATAGGAGGAAATCTTGAACATATGACGTGCTGGTAGACGGTCGATATACTTGTATATCACAGGTTCGTGTCCTGTTGCCAGCAATTGAAAAGCCGTAGAAAATCACCATTCTACGGCTAAAATTTTACAAACACTTTTCTATACAATCTATTATATAACTATTTAGGCCTTTAAATCCTTTTTCTAAAGCAATTTTCCGCCATTCATCTTTTTTACCTTTTGGGGCCATAACTGTAATTCTATCATAATTCTTTTCATTCCAACGATTTTTTACTTCAGATGATGTTTTATATTTAGTCATTTTGAATCCCTCCATACATATAATATAATACTTGAAAAAGTATATTGCAATACTTTATAAAGTATGATATTATTTAATATATAAGGAATGGAGGGTTTATAATGGGAAGAAACGTAAAAGATATTACGGGTATGCAATTTGGATATTTAACAGCAGTAAAATTTTCCCACCGAAAAAACGGTAAAACATATTGGGAATTTAAGTGTAGATGTGGAAATACTGTAGTGCGACGAGTTGATAAATTAAAAAGATGTGAAACTCCAAGTTGCGGATGTTATAGCAAAGAATATTGCGAATACCAAAAGGAGACAGCCCAAAAACGCAGAAACATAAAGAATAAAATTAAAATTGCGCAGAAAGAGAAAAAACACAGAGAAACTTTGGCGTGGCGCGATTTAACCGGAGAGACAATTGGAAATTTAACAGTTTTAGAGATGTTAGGAGAACAATGCGGTAAGAGGACTATGTATAAATGCTTATGTGATTGCGGAAATGAAGTTAATAAAAGCCAAGGGCAACTAACAACAAAGTCGCCATGTAATTCCACGTGGAGTTGCGGATGCACTAAAGAACGGCATTCAAACTCTGAATATGCAAATCAAAATAATTTGACTACATCGAGAATCTACAGAATATATAAAAACATGATTAACAGGTGTTATAATTCCCGGAATACAGGATATAAAGATTATGGAGCAAGAGGGATAACAGTTTGTGAGGAATGGCTTCAAGGTGATGGATTTGAAGCATTTTACAAATGGGCCATTACCCATGGATATAATGATATTTTAACTATAGATCGCATAAATGTAAATGGTAATTACGAACCGAGTAATTGCAGATGGACTGATGCAGAAATACAAGCTAATAACAAGAGAAATTCTATCAACATAAAATATCAAGATACTTTAATAACAATAAAAGAATGTAGCGAGATATCTAAAATCAAAAGAAGTATAATTGAATATCGCATAAATGTATTAAAGAAGCACAATAAGGATTTAACTTATGAAAATATAGTTAATTTTAAAAATTATACATATAGAATAAAACGCGATAAAAAATAAGCCCCCCGGTAGTCGTTTTCCATGTGAAAGTATCAGACCTAAATATGAGATTTTTGCCAGAAAAATCCGAGACAAATTTTTTTGAAGATTTTCCTGCGCGGCCTAAAACGAGGAAAATTTGATACCCCCCCCCCCTATCAATCTGCGCAAGGGGAATAGCCATATTGAATTGCGCGAAATCTTCGTTAAAAATCCATGCCGGATTTTGATAAGGTTTTATCTGGAAATCTACGCTATGTAGGCATAGTATGTGCGTAGAAGAATATGCCGATGAAACGCGCAAAGTGCCCGTAAATCCGTTTTAACGGCTTGCGGTATAGTCCTATATACCCACGTCACTAAAACGCCTTTAAAAGCCTTTTACGGACTTGTAATCGCCTAAAGCATAGCACCATATTATATAATTGTCAATGTACAGATGATTTTTTGACCGCTTGCGCTTGTATTTTGCCTTGTATGGAGTTTTTACGGCTTGCGCCGTACTCCTGACCGTTTGACGGTCTGAACGTCTTAAAACGGCAAATAAACGCTTGCGGAAATCGTGCCGCCCGGGATCGAACCGAACGCAAAACACCAGCGCACGGAAAAAGGCAGGGGAGAACCTGCCTAAAGTTTAAAGTTATTTATAGCGTCATTGAAAAGTAGAGCGTAAACGTCCGACTTTTTCCAGCGTTCAATGTCTCCGCTTCGAACGTCGTTCTTGCTGTTCAGATGTTCCCGGATCTGCTCCAGCTTCTCCAGATTTTCCCCGGTCACATAGATTTTCAAATTTAGCGTTTTTCCGGCCATGTTTCCGCCTCCTCTCATTGCAAACAATCCCGGCGCAATGCCGGGAAAGTCGGTTATTTATTAAATTTATCCCATTCTTTTTCTGCCTGTTCGGGCGTTTTGCATATATGCGTATTTGGATAGATTCCCGCGTTATGTATATGCCCGTTTTTCTCGCACTCGACAAAATACCCTAAATTTGTTTTAACCATTTTTGCAGGCGATCCACATATTTTACATTTTAACATTTTTTGCTTTCTCCCCTTATCCCTGGGGGCTGGGATTTAGAAAACCGCTCCGCTGCCTGCTGACGGCTGCCGGGCTATAACCGGGCGGGCGGGAAACTAAAATGTAAATCTGACATAGCAATTTATAAATGCTGGATAGACTCCGGAGTTTCCGGAATCGAACCGCCCCGCAATGGCTCCAGCGTGCCTAGATAATTTCAATTTTAAAATTATTTTCAATATATTTTTCCCCACTTTTCAAAAACTGGCATGAGTCCGAGGCTTTCATAGCCTCTTTTTTGCATCCGGTAATAGCCAGCACTTTGTAAAATACAGTTTCGAAATGCGTATATGTGCTTGTATTCCCGTTAGATTCAGTTATTTTATACATGCTTCGTCCTCCATTCCCTAAAATATCCGGCTTTTGCCGGGAATCCCTGCGGGCGACTGGACGCCCCACGGCTTGACCGTCACAGGATAATATTTTTTTCTTTCATCGGCTCAATAATTCCGAACTGGATATATTTTCTCCAGTTCTCAGAGAAACAGATAACGCTATTTTGTACCCAAAACGGCACGCCCAGACGGTCCAGTTCATCGAAAAGGCCGGAAATAGTCTTTTCGTTCTGCCTTAATTCCGGCTCGTCATTCCCGAACCGTTCCCGCATGTATGCGGTATCTGCGATTCTATAGGCCAGACCCTCAAGGGCTGATCTCTGATCCCGGTTACATTCAAAAAACAATTTTTTCATTTGTTCTTTCCTCCTCTGATTTTTTTGTAAAAGGCAGCCGGGGAAGTGCGCCCCGGTTTCACTGGTCTGCCTAATTATTTATAATTTTCCGGTTTAGTGACCGGATCATAGCCTATATAAAATTCTGCATTGTTTGCGCCGTTGTTCCTCTGCCTTGCTTTTTCTGTGATTTCGCAATAGCCTATAACTTTATGATTGCGCCAGATTGCAAACTTTTTCACTGGCTCCCGGTCATTGATAATAATAAAATGTCGGTTTTCAAAAAATAAAGTTGTTCCATGCCCGGGAAGAAAAGCTGTTTTTATACTTTTATCAAAAATAGATACATCAGTATAAGCCATTCTATCCCACTCTGATTTCTTCAGAATATGCAATTCCTTGTAAATTTCATCGTTTAATTTTATGGTAGTCATTTTCAAAACCTCTCTTTTCTTTTATTTCCCGTTTCCGGGAGAGAACCGCCGCCCGGTATCGGGCCGGGCGTGCATCCTCTGCGGCGGTTATGCGGTTAAAATCCGCTTTAACTCTTCGCGTCTGCCTTTTACCATTGCGCGGGCTGTCTTTTCGTCAACACCTGCGAATTTTGCAATCTGACCGGAAACCTCCATAAATGCGGCAAATTCATTTTTATATGCCCGGTCAAATGTTTCTTCAAATTCTCGGTTTTCCGGTTCTTTTTCATAGTCCGCTTCAGCATGATTTGAGATTTCTTCCAGTGTTTCCAATTTTAATAAATTTTTATAGATTTCGTTTTTCATTCTCTTTTCCTTTCTGCCCTGCCTCATCAGTACAGGTTGGGCGGTTCCTGTAGACGGTCATTTCTGACCGTTTCGGCTTATTTCGTTTTTCGATATATGCAGCCCGTCCAGGTCTGGCAAGTTGTTCCGTCGCACGTTTTCCCACGCTCTAGGCAATTTATACACATGCTATTCAGTGTAGGCTTGCTGTCATCTTCCAGGATTTCAACGGATGTACATTTCTGGAGATTGTCGGAAACAATGCCGATATTAAAAATTTTTCCGATGTAATAGGATCTTGCTTCCTCTGGTGTGGCGTTTATTCTTGTATGTCCGCTATCGCCATTTTCGTAATTGATTTTTAATGTTAACATTTTGTTTTACCTGTGCTACAATGTAGCTACCTTTCTAATTTTTTGATGGGTGCCGCTGGTTCAGTTTCTCAGGCCGTCCAGCGGCTATTTTTTTAATATTTCTGTCAGCACTCGGGAAAAATAACCTCCCGCGAAAACGCTAAAGATCAGAATTAATTCTCTCATCATTCCGCCTCCCAGTAGTAGCCGGTCCCGTCCTCAAAAGTGATTAAAGCGCCGGTTTTGGTCGTCTCAATTTTTGATACTGGAGACGCAAAAAGCGAAACACTTAAAGCCAACATTAAAATTAAATTTGTCATTTTGTTTACCTCCTGTTTTTGCTTTCCTCTTGATGCTTATATAATAGCATAGTTTAAATATTCTGTCAAGGTATATTTATAAAAAAGTTTAAAAATATTTTTATTTAAAAATTATCTTTACAACTTTTTTAAACTATGCTATAATTACATATATAAAAGGAGGCGATAAATTGGAACAATTTAGAATTTGCAATAACTGCGATTTTTCTGGCGTGTACGCTATTTTAAACACAACAAAAAACAAAATCTATATTGGTTCATCACGCAATATAAAAGGGAGGTTAATAAATCATAAAACATTATTAACGCACGGGAAAGGGAAAATAGCAGAGATGCAAAATGATTATAATATGGGTGATAAATTTATAGCCTATGTTATAACTCCGGTCAGAGTCAGAGATGAAAAGCATATGCGTGACAATGATTTAAGATATTTTGAGCAAGAAGCAATCAAAAAATTCAATGCAATTTCCGGGGAAATTGGGTATAACAAAAAAATAAAAACTGGGCAAAATAAATTAGATGAGTGCTGGAACATAGAATGGGCACAAGCTGAGTTTGACCTATTCCGCAATCAATCGCGTTATGGATATATGTTAAACAGAAACGATTGGAATAGGAGAAGAAAAGAATTTGTTAAGAAAGTATTGACAACATAAGGAGATTTAAATAATGGCTTTTACAGATAAAAAAGCGGCGTTTGATTATGTAAACGCCTACCAGAAAGAAAAATATGATCGCATAACGGTTATGGCCGAAAAAGGAAAGAAGGCCAAATATCAGGCGGCAGCGAACCTAAAGGGGCTTTCGCTGTCCGCGTTTGTCATGCAGTGCGTAGATGAAAAAATAGAAGAAATGAAAAAATAGTTGAAAAAAGTTTAAATATGCTATTGACAATATAGTTTAAATATGCTATATTATAATTACCGAAAGGGAGATAACCCAAAAGGGAGAACAAAAGAAATTCAATCCGGCCAGAGCCGGGGAAAGGTGGAAATTATGAAAATTTATTTTGAGAAAACGAGCGGAAACAATTTGGTTATTATCACAGACGGCGAGAACGCAAAAGTTTTTGACGCTGCACCGTCGGGGATTTATGAGGGCGTGGATCTGTACGACCAGAACGCAGCGGATCAGCTCAGAGCGAGATTTCAGGGACTGGAAGAAGCCGGGGAACTGAACGATTTTAATGATATTTACAGCCCGGACGAAATGCCGGTTGAAGACCTGGCCGAAGAACTGGAAGTTGCGGAACTGGTTTTTGAAAACTGATATAACCGGACAGCGGAGAGGATAAAGCAATATTTAGACTAAAAAATAACCCCGGAGCAATCCGGGGAATTTTTACGGCCAAAACGACGGGGACGAGCTCAAAGGCTCAACAGCGGCCGCAACTGTTATATAACTAATATCACACAATATCTTGATTGTCAAGGGCTAATTTTTCAAAATCTGGTATTATAGGCGGTTTTGTAATCGCCTTTTATATTGACATTGTATATCATTCGTTATATAATTAATTATATTCATTTTATGGAGGTTTTAGAGATGGGAAAAACACCGGAATACACGAAAAGAGCCGCTAAAAAGTATCGGGATAAATTCGACATTTTACAGGTTCGTCTTGATAAGGGCACAAAAGAGCGTATACAGGCTATAACGTCCGCAAGTTGTAGCGAGTATGTAAAACGGCTAATCATGAACGATCTGAAGCAAAAAGAAAACGAAAGCAGTAGGTGATTATATGACTGTTTATGATAGTGGTGACTGGTTTAAATGCAAGAAAGAGATTATCAGGGATGAAAATATAAGCCGTTCCGCAAAATGGTTATATATAGTTTTGGCTTATCATGATAATTTTTTCAGCGGCGATAAAGGATTTTTTACAAGGACAAATGCAGACTTGATGAAAGATGCCGGAATGTCAGAAAAGACATTGAAAAAAGCAAAAGCGGAATTAATAAACGCCGGGTATATTGAATGCTGGAAGAATAATCTTTATACAAATTCAGATCATGAGAAATTGACAACGTTTAGGATTTGCTACTATAGGATTTTAAAATAAGCTACAGGGTAAAAAATACACTACAGCTTGATTTATAAAAGCTAACGGGTAAATTATACACCACAGCAAATAAGCAACAGGGTAATTTCTACCCAGTAGACGGCTAAAGGGTAAAATCTACCCCATAGGCTAAAGGGTAATTTTTACCCCATTAATAATAAGACTATAACAAATAATAAGACCAGAATATTTTTAAATATTAAGATTTAGTAAATAACATAGTCAAAAGATTACTAACGTAACTTTTGACATGGTGTTACGCGCGCGTATAATATTATTATATACTATATATTGATTTACAAGGATTAAAATTACAAGGTATAGTATTTTATAGTTGACAGATTAGAGATATAGTGTTATTGTATTAATCAGCAAGGGCGGACAGCCCGAAAGAAAATTGAATTGATTGATAGATCGCATACGGAGCTAGAAAGCGCCTTAGCAGCCGAGACCGGACAGAGGGCCGGGAGAGTCGGAACTGGCAGCTTGTCAGGCTCCTTTTTTATTTAATTTTAAGAGATGATGAATTAACGTATTAAAGTGGGTGAGAAGATGAGTAATACAGTGAGAGCGGAAAACGGGGCGGAAATATACAAAGAAAAGGTGCTGGAGATAGCGGACGAATACACCGCCGAAACATTTCCAGACTGCGCCGAAGATGAAATTAAAATGCTGATGAGAAAGTCTCAGCCGTTTAAAGGGATGTTAAAATATATCAATAATCGACTGTTTAAATTAAAAGATGGGGATATTAAATATAATAATAAAAACAGTAATATAGATTATAGCGATATAGATTATATAAATAGATTATGGGATATATATACATCTCTTTGTTATCGGTATTTACAGAATCCTACACTGTTTAATTTTAGTCTATTTACAGGCATAGATCAGAGTACTTTTGATAGCTGGAAGAATGAGGATTATAGAGGCGGGACGGAAGGGGCAAGCTCTGAACACTCCAAATCGTATAAAAAATGGCTGGCAGAATGCGAGGGCGCACTGTATGACACAGCCATGACCGGGAACCCCGGGGCTATGTTTCTGCTAAAATCAAACTACGGCTACACCGAGACCCCGCAGCGTATAGAGATCACCGGGGCAAATACCCCTGCACTGAGCCAGGAGGATATAAGGCAGATCGCAGATCAGGCACGGAAAGAGAGTATCCCGGAGTTGATCGAGGGGCTACCGGATGAGTAGATAATGGATTTTGTCAAACGTTAGCCATAACCTTTGACGGAAAAGGAAAAGGCAAGGGGAAAGAGAACGGTGCGCATTGATTAATAGACGGTAGCCGGGGTCTTGACAAACCGCCCGCACCGCCCTAATAAGCAGTTTTTCCAGCCGGGAAAGAAAAAGACCTTTTCAGAACACACTGTATTTCATCGCGAAAAATAAAAAAAGAGCCTGTCATTTTCTGACAGACTCAAGATACATCAAAACTGCTTTATCAAGTATTTTGCTAATTGGAACAGAAGTTTTATCTGAACACTCTTTGAGTTTTTTGTAAACTTCGTTATCCAGTGTTGATGAGATCCGGGTTCGGTTTTTTAATTCTCTGTAATCCGGCATAAGACACACCTCCCTATAATTTATTTAAGCTTAATTCAACAAAGACTTGAAGTCAAGAAAATTTCGTGATATAATATGTTTAATGAAATTTAAATAAACAATAAAGAGGGTGAGGAAATGGCAACATACGCATATTACAGAGTGTCAACACAGACACAGGCAGAGCAGAACGGAATTGAAATGCAGATTTCCGAGGTCGAAAGATACTGTAAAGAGAACGATATTTCGATAGATGGAGTATTCAAGGACGAAGGAATATCTGGAACCAGGGCAGACAGAGAAGGCTTGAATGACCTACTCGCCACGTTAGAAAAGGACGATAAGGTAATTGTCCAGAACACTTCAAGGTTGTGGAGAAACGACAGCGTAAAGGTTATGATACACCACGAAATGAAGAAAATAGGTGCGGACATAATCAGCGTTGAGCAAAAGACATACTCCATTTACAGCAAAGACCCGAACGACTTTTTGTTTAATGGCATGATGGAGCTTTTAGACCAGTATGAGAGAATGACAATTTCCATGAAACTTGCCAAGGGAAGAAAAGCAAGGGCAAAAACAGGTAACAAGCCTTGCGGAACCGCCCCATACGGTTATAAATGGCAAGGAAATGAAATTGCAATTGACTTTAACAACAATCTCATCGTACAGGATATTTTTGAACAGTACATAAAATTAAAAAGTCTTGCGAAACTTAAAGCATACTGCGATAGTAAAAGCTATAAGACATCTACCGGAAAGGATTTCAGCAAGCAGTCTCTCAAAAATATCATCGAAAATGATTTTTACATCGGGGTTGTGACTTATGCCGGGAAGAAAATCAGTGGTGAGCATGAACCGATAATTGAGAAAGCGATATTTGAAGCTGCTAATGAAGTTTTGAAGAGGTAGGTGCAGTATGGGAAATACGTTGAACACAAGCCATTCGAGTATTTTTGACTATTGGAAAAACAAAGCAATCACAAGTGATGGGACAGTTATCGAAGATGATTTTGACAACAAAAACTCTATTCCAGTAGTATATGATTGGGGCGAACCTTGTTGCTGGGCTTGCGGAAAATTTATTAAAAAGTCATTTGAGGTAAAAGATTATGAGGAACTGGCAAATAAAAGTCCGCAAAAATTATATGATTCTCCGAAAGTAAAGAGCGAATATAATCGTTGCCATATTATACCAAGGCAAGCTGGAGGTGGAGACGAACCATCAAACCTATTTCTGCTTTGTGAAGAATGCCATGAGGAATCTCCAGACACATTAAATCCAAAGAACTTTTTTAAGTGGGTTTACAAGAAAAGAAAGAAAGTATCTTGCACATTTGGAATAGATATAAAAGGATTTATGAAAAAATATTTTGAGGATTGTATCGAAAAAGGAAAGGATCCGTTCACATGCAAGCCAGAAAAAGCAAAAGTCTATACACATGGGGCAAGAGTGTCAGAATCGACATTAGTAATGGCGCTGGCTGACACTTGCGATTCCATATAAAATTCAAAAATAATTTTTCGCCTACGGCGAACACATCAGATAAATTCTAATTCACTCACAAAAGATAAAGCCCATTCGGGCAAATAAATCCACAAAAGATGAAATCGGGTAATCCGAAAAAAATTCAAAAACAAAAAAGCGGTTTTAAATTTTGTATCCAAAAAGAAAGAGGTATTCTATGGACGAAAGGAACGTACAAGGAATGTCGTATGAACGCCTTTATTCGGTTTATAGCGGAATGATGTCTCGCTGTTATAACAAAAATCATCCACACTATGATAACTGGGGAGGACGGGGAATAAAAGTATGTGACCAGTGGAGATACGATTATCAGGCGTTTAGAAAATGGGCGCTGTATGCGGGATATGACGAAGAAAAGGACAGAAAATACCAGATGCTTGAAAGAATTGATAATGACGGAGACTATTGCCCAGAAAATTGCAAATGGGCAACTGCGCATGAGCAAAACCTAAACAGAAGATATTTGGGAAGAAAAACAGGAGCATATAAGCACAACTGGACGTTTGAGGGAATTACAAAGTCTGCGATAGAGTGGTGTGAAATTTTCGGAGTTAGCGTTCCTATGGTGATGTATCGAGTTAAAACAAAAGGTATGAAACCATTTGAAGCATTAGTTACTCCGGTTAATAGAGCGGATAACTTAGACGAAATTACAGAAGAGAAGGTTCGTAGCATGAGGGATTCCGGAATGAAAATTAAAGAAATCGCAGATTTTTTTGGATGTTCAAAGAATACCATAGAAAGAAGATTGCGGAAACGAAAGTAAAATATTTTTGAACAGCGAACGCTATCAGGCGATTCAGATTTGAGGTAATTATGAGAAAAAGAAATTTTATAGTATACGCTGTAGATTTCGATGGAACACTCTGCGAAAGCGTATGGCCAGGAATAGGCGCACCAAACATGTCTCTTATCAACCACCTTATCAAGCGCAGAAAACAGGGAAACAAAATCATCCTTTGGACTTGCCGAGAGGGAGAGCGATTACAAGAAGCTGTTGAGTGGTGTAGACGATATGGACTGGAATTTGACGCTGTGAACAGCAATATTCCAGAAATGATAGATTGGTACGGAAATGACACAAGGAAGATTGGATATGATGTTCTGATTGATGATAAGGCGATTAACAAGCCAAAGTATCATGTGCCATACAAGGAGAAAAGAAATGTTTGATTTCCTAAAAAAATTTAAAAAAGAATGCGTAAGCACACACGAAAAATTAGAAAAAGCAGAAGAGGAAATTGAGGAGCCTGTAAAACAAGAAAAGCCAATTACAGCCATTATAGATGGACTTCTGTATGACACGTCAAAGGCAATCAAAATCTTGGAATTTTGCGATACAGCAGGATGTGGGATGTATTGGATAAATAAAACGCTTTATATGACAAGTAACAAAAGATTTTTTTATACAGATAATTGGGGGACATTAAAAAAATTAAGCGATGATGAAGCAAAAACAATACTTTCAAAACATCCAGGTAAATATCAAGAGATTTTTGGAAAGGTTGAGGAGGCATAATGGCGGCATTAGATGGAAAAATCACAATCGAAAGAGAACTCAGACCGTGTATCGCAATCATTAGAAGAACTGCAAAAAATATTAACGGGGAATTGATTGAAGATATTTATAAAAATAAAGCATTGTTTCATTGCTATCATCCAGTCACAGGAAATGCTCTTGTCGAATACGAGGATGGAACAATGCACGAGGTTGAGCCAACGCAGATACGATTCGTGGATAATGCAATGTGCGAGTATGCGTTCCCGGAAATGGAGTGAATATCAAAAATGAGCGTGTATATATGCGAAAAATGTGGAGCGATTGACAACACGGCGATTGGTGGATATTGGAGAAATTGCATAAGAAAAGAGCCTAAGATGTGTTCGGAGTGCAATTTTGGGAAATGGCATGGGGAATTTCCCAAAAAGTATTGGGATGAGTTTGGTGTTGAGAAACTTCTGGAATTAGAAAGTTATCATGATGGCTCAATGATAAATGCAACAGATTTCTTGAAAAAGAAAGGTAAATTATGAGCCTTGATAAATCAATCCAGTCAGGCAAATCCCACCGCAAGCCGTACCGTGGCGCAAAAGCCATAGACAGCACCTGCCGGAACCATGGTAGCTGTGAGTGGTGCCATGGAAACCGGACACACAAGAACGATAAACGTAAACTGGCGGCAGAACAGGAGTTGAGAGAGTATGACAGAACATGATTTTCAAGAAAATGCTGAACGCTATTCGGAATATCGCTCTTTAAAACAAAAACTGATTTTTGTAAATGGCGATATTAGAGGGATAGACGCTCATAAAATCGAAAAAATCCAGACTGATTACGGGAACATCAATATCGAGAAATACAGTGAAGAAGCCAAGAATGGATTGAAAGAATATCTCAAGACCATGATGCTTGCTGAAATCGAAAGAGCGAAAAAGCGAATGGAGGAAATCTGACGTGGATATTGAGAAAAAACTATCTGAAGCGCTCATGCGAGTGGCAGAACTGGACGGCGTTTGTCCCGAGAATGAAGAGATTGGAATACGTGGGAAATACGTTAATGACTATTTGTTGGTCTTCTTTCTTGCACAACTTCTACAGTCTGGAGATATGGAAATCAAAATCAGACCGGATAAAATAGCGTATTTAAGAAAACTTTTGAAGATGGAGTGAAAAGATGATTAGTTTTAACGTTATCGACCCAAAAACAGGCGAATATCCAGACTTAGAACAAATCTCCAGAACTGAGGAATGGGCGCAGAACCTAATTCCATGCGATATGGAAGGATTTTGTATCAATGAGGACGGAAATCTGCTTCTGATGGACGAATGTGGGAATTATGCGTACTGTCCTCCAGATAGATTTCAAGTGAATCTTGAGTTTCCAGTGTATTCAAGGGAGGATTGAAAATGTTAAAATGCAAAATTTGCGGAACAGAGTTTCCGGCAATTAAGGACAAGCATTATACAACAAGAGACAATGGCGTAAATGGCGGATTGAGCCAGTCATTAAGCGGAAAACAGGAAGAAAAACTCTATGATTGTTATGACTGCCCTAATTGTGGGTGTCAAGTGATTGCTCAGGAAAGAAAGAGGAAATGTAATGCTTAATTTCAACCTAAATTCAAAGAAATCTGCGGAAGATTTAATCAAACTTTGCGAGAAATATCGTGATGACGTGGAAGTAGAGGTTATTCACGGAAATCAGATCGTGAACGGTTGCAGTTTGCTCGGCGTATTCTCTCTAATCGGGAATTTCGTGGGAATTAAAGCGGATAGCCGGGATGAAAGTGCGGTACAGAGGTTTGCAGAGGAATTGGAGAGGATAAAATGTTAGCCAACGTAAAGATTGAACAAGACAAAAAGAATAAGCACATACATAGAGTGTTCATAGACGGAAAACAGATTGAAAAAATCACACATCTTGACTTTCAAGTAGATCCATGTGAAATTCCGAGCGTTACACTGAACATTGAACGGATGAGTGGTATTGATTTTGAAGGACAAGCAGAAGTGAATTTTTTGAAAGACCCATTTACCGTTCAAAATGCTTGCAAAATTCTCCGAGAAGAACTTCTGAAACATGGGGATTTATATAATGGATTTTTGAGTAGTATCAAATCGGCTGTTATTGAATATGCAAAAGATTGCTATGCCTTTGGCGGAGATTCGGAAATATTAGCAGAAGAAATTTTAGAACGGATAATTGGGGAGGAATGATTATGTTAGTAATTATTTGCTTATGGTGGGTTGGAATTCAGTTATCAGCTCCGACATGGTTTTATGTACTTCTTGGAATAAGTGCATTTGTCAAACTGATTTCTTATGGAGTTGATATGTACAATAAAGGAAAAAAGTCGGGTGAATAATATGTGGTTCAGATATTTTGTCACATTTTTTAATATATTTATAGTAATCATCTTATGGTTATATGCGAGTAGTTTAAAATTTCCGGATGATAAGATAGCTTTGAAAGTATTGGGAACTATCATTGTATCCTACATAGTAAATACAGTATTAATCTGGAAATAAAATTTGGGCTATCGCCAAGCGGTAAGGATCGAGGAAAGAGAAGTATATGGAAAGAATCTGGAAACCAGTATTATATAATGGAATAGATTTATCGGACAGATTTCTTGTCTCTAATGATGGAAAAATTTGTAATAAAAAAACTGGAAAAATATTGAAACAGACATTGAACAAATCTACGGGATATTACGGGGTTTGTGTAAGCCTTGGATCAAGAGGAAAGAAAAAAGTCATAAAGACTCACATTGCAGTTGCAAATGCATTTGTTTCGGGGAGAAAAGATGGAATGATGGTAAACCACAAAGATGGGAACAAAACAAATAATAATTACGAAAATCTGGAATGGTGTACGAATCAAGAGAATTCAATTCATGCTGTAAAGATGGGACTTGTTTCAAGTGCAAAAAAGGTTTTATGTGTTCAAACTGGAGAAATATTTCCAAGTATGAAACAAGCCGCAAAGTGGTGTGGGCTGAACAAGAAGGCAGGATCTTTAAATGAATATTTTCGAAAAGAAAATAGGAAAACATGTGGAACACATCCGATCACTAAAGAAAAATTAGAGTGGATTTTACTGTAATTGTAGCGGATTAGTGAACCGGTGGACACGCATGGCCTTGAACCATGAGAAAAAGGTTCGACACCTTTATCCGCTGTTTGGATTCTTTTTTTCATAAGACTCCTCCTACCACCTACGGCAACGGCTGTGATTAAAGAGGCTTCAAATGTCTCGGGTGGTTTTGGTTTCTGCCCCATTTGACAGAATAGTCCCATAACAGGACGATAAATAATGTGGAAACGGGGGAAATCCCCGTTATGGGCCTCTAGCTCAGTTGGTTAGAGCACCGAGCTCATAACTCGGCGGTCTTGGGTTCGAGTCCCACGGGGCCCATTCCCATATTAAAATGTGGGAATATATGCGGTAGTGTACAAAAAATAACCCAATTGCGCCGGAACTCCATAACTACCGCAAATTACAGAGTTTTAGCTGCGAAGTCTCTAAAAAAGAATCGTAGCAGAGGGAAAATGATCAAGGAGCTCCGTTTTCCCTGCTAATCCGATGTAGTTCAATGGAAGAACACCGTATTTGTAATTCGGGTGTTATCAGTTCGACTTTGGTCATCGGCTTTATGCGAGTAGCCCGGAGGCGTAAGAGATAATCAGTACACCGGTAAATGCTGAGGTTCTTGATGGGGTTCATCACCCTGGCTCGCTTTTGCAACAACTCAGATTACCGGTACATCGGCAGCACGATAAGCCGTGAAAGGTTGTTGCGTTTGACCGTTTGCGGAATGACCTTTGAGGTATGTGTAGGTCAGAAGTGATAAGCAGGAGGTGGGGCTTATCAAATCATTTCCTATCTGCCAAGTGCAGAAAAGGAATCCGGTTTTCGCATGTCGATTACTGGCTTTATGTCCAATATCAACTTGCATAGCAGCAAGAGAGTCGCGGGGATGATCGAGTATCCTTACGTTAAGAGAGGCGTAAATAATGAGTGTTGAGCGGGTAGCAACCGTCGGAACCCCATTACCACGGATAAGTTGGGGCAAAACAGCGGCAAAGGACATACACAAGACGTAAGTCGATGGATAAGTCGTGTCAAGTATATGGCAACTTTCATACTGGAAACCACGGGATGAAATGCGGGACGCCGGGCTTATATCGCAACCCGAAATCAATATTCAAAGCCGGTGAGTGGTATTACAGGCAGGTGAATGCCAGATATTGATTAACCCTGCACAGCCCTTGCAGACATAAGATGGGTAGTGGATGTAAAAGCAGAGGAGCACTTAAAAAACATATTATCTGAGGTAACGTGCTTACGGGGCACGAATGGCTCTTGAGTTTGTGTAAGGCGGTTTATGGAGCCAAAAGGTGGATAGTATTCAAAAGGGTAAGAGGCACAAAGCGGGCAGAGTTTGTGGATGGAAAGACTGCCGTTGTTCCATGTTGTGCGGTTCGATTCCGCACCTATCCATTCCAGAGAGCTGCAATCTCTGGAAATTCGTTCACTTACTCTCAAAAGTTCTGCGAAAGGCATACTCTTGTGTTCGAGTCACAAGCGCAGAATCGGGTGCATGTTGAGACAGCACTCATTTTCATTACGCCAGCCGCCCGTCATGCTACCGATGGGCGGCATTTAAGGAGGATTTTATGGATATAAAATATAAAGGAATTTCCAAGAAAGATATAACGAAAATCCAAGAAATACACATGCCAAAATACTCTATACCTCCAACGATAGATGATTACGCTTTGGCACAATTAAGAAGTTTTGAATGTAAAGAAATATCAGACGCAATATATAATGTGTGGAAACAGAATGAAAACGATTTGAACATATATATTGTCTGCGAAATGGCAAAAAAGTATTTGGACGTAATGAAGGAGAAGAAATGCTGCCGTAACTGCAAGTGGTACGCAGAGTTTGAGGGCGTATGCACAAATGGGGACAGTGAATTTAGAGCCGATTTTCGATGTTTAGATGATACATGTGAATGTTGGACGAGTGGGGAGGAAAAATAATGCGGGAAATGATTTTAAAGATGGAAGTTATGGCGATAGAATATGAAAGATTTTGCCTAGATGAATTGCCCATAGCGAAAGTAAGGGGTTACATAAATGAAAAGTTGCCTGCTATGCCATATCCGGGGATAAAGAAAGTAATCTTCAATAATCCAGCAACTATTATTTTATGGAATGACGGGACAAAGACAGTTGTTAAATGCAGTAAGAATGAAAAATTCGACCCAGAGAAAGGTCTTTCCATGGCAATTTCTGAAAGGGTATTAGGCAGTTATTCCAAATTTAAAAAAATTATGGATAGTGCGGAGGATAAGCCGTGATTGTATCAAAATACTATACATTTGAAGGCAAATCCTTTGTTGAATCGGCTACGTATGATGAAGTTCTTTATAAATTAAAAAGAGCAAATGATAAAGTTTATGAACTTACGAATAAATTGGAAAAAGTTGAAGCGGAGAATAATTCTTTGCAGGATAGTCACATAAAACTGTATAACGACACGAAGGATACCATTCGTTATTTAAAGGACGAGAACAAATCCCTTAAGCAGAGCCTTCAAAATATGACGGATGTGTGCGACGGGAGTTGTTTTTCGGACGAAGAGGATGATAGGGACAAACTGATTGCCGAACTTCAAGGCCAGCTCCAGCAGGACTGTATTACAATCAATCAGCTTCATACGACGATTGATACGCTGGTGGAAAAGTATTCAAAGCTTAGAAAGACTGTGGGGATGAATTGATGGAAGATAATAAAAAGACAGTAGAAACCATAAATAATAGAAAAATGAAAATGTTTCAAGGCTTTGCTCAAATGATGGATGCGGTTTGGGGAAACGACAACGGAACCAAAGGTCTTGAAAAATTTTTGGAACAAAATAGTTCTACACCGGAAAACGAAGGGGACGAGGATGATTAGTTATGAGCGAATACCGGGCTATATACAAATGCCGCCTGTGCGGGGAAGAATTTGTAAGCGCAATAACTGGAAGCGCAGATATTGTAATAAAAAATATGGTGATTATGACTGCTGAATGTGATGTGAAACAGAAAATATTAAATCCTGTTACAAAATTATCCATGCACAGTTGCAAAGATGGCTCGATGGGATTGGCAGACTTTTTAGGCTTTCGTAAAGTGGGGGAATGATTATGCCGACAAAAGAGTATAAACAAGGACAACTGTTCTTCGGAAATGAGGAAATAGGATTTTTCCCATTGGGAGAACAGGCAGAAATTGAATTGGATGAAAATTGCAAAACACTTGAAGGTATTTCATTTTTGGATATTGGCGGGCAATATGAATTTACAGCGGAAATCCAACCGCCAGAAAGGATGACTTTCGGCGATTTCATTTTAGCATTGCATGGGTTTGATGTAGAAAAATTAAAGCAGAATAACTGGCGCAAAATGCACGGAATGGTTATGCATAGGAGGCGGAAATGAACATTGAAGGGTATAACTTAATGCTCCAAGATTTCTGCGATTATTGTCAGCACTTCAAGCCGGAAGTTGAACAGATCGATTGCACATCATTTGGGGACGCACCAAAGTATATCAATAACATCCGTTGTATAAATAGACAGAAGTGCGCCAGAATTGCGGAGAATTTGGAGAATAAAATAAATGGGGAAAGCAAAGCGTAAACCACGTCCACAGCCTCCGAGATGGTACTGGGCTGATTGCGATAATTGCTGGGACTGCAATCACCATAATAATTGTAATCAGTGCAAGAGTCTGAAACAGCAACGGGCGCATGAACGGGAAAAGAGGGATAGAAAACATGGCAGATATGAATGATTATATGCAGGCAATTATAAAGGCATTACAGTTTATACATATTGACAATGTGATGATGCTGGCTGTGCTGACGAATAGTGACCCAAATTGTGATGAGGCAAATGAAATGGTTAAGAGTTTTAATAAAGCGATTGAGGGAGTTTTGGAGAAATGAGTAGCATTGATGACGTAATACATTTTTTCGAGATGGAGATAGAACAAACCCAAGAATGGATGGACGACGAAAACATGAGTCCCATGTTCAATGGCGTAAATGTGGGATTTAAAGAAGCGAGATTGTTAATGGAACATCATATTCGATACTGCAAAAACATTATAGACAGAATACGGAGCGATAGCCTATGAGCATGACTGAAATTATAGACGATATGACACATGAAATGGTGGGTAGTGATGGATTTGAACGTTTTATGAACGCCCCCTTACCCCACAACGGACAGGCGTACATACAGAGGGATTATAAGACGGGAGAGGATTGGGTACATTGTTGCTGGTGTGGAAAAAAGCAGTTTCCATTAACTCCCGGAGCGCATATCACGGGGCAGAAGTTTAAGTGTAAGGGGTCAAATTGTAAAATGGAATATGAGGTGAATGTATAATGATTGTTGGAAATTATGAAGATGATAAAGAATATAATATTGTCGCAACTCTAATTGTTAAAGATGGAATGAATACTGCTGTTGCGGACAAATATATTCCGGGGAAACTCGTGAAAAAATTAGAGTCTGTAATGGCTGAAATCGGAGATTATGTTTCAGAAAGAGAAAGCATGAACCTGTAAGGATTTCTTGCAAGTTGGGAGGGCGAAATAATATTTTTGAATGGAGTGATGTGATTGGCGAAGGCTAAAGATTTATCTGGAAAGCGATTTGGTAAAGTTTTAGTAATCGAAAGAAATTTCGCCGCCCAAAAGGGTGGACATGCAATGTGGGACTGCGTTTGCGATTGCGGGAATACATTTGTTGCAAGAAGTAATAATTTGTTAAACGGACATACAACTTCCTGCGGATTCTGCGCAGGAAAAGGTGGAAACAATAGAAAAGGTAGATTGAGTTCGGAAAGTAAAAAAATAAAAGGGAATAATTGTGAAGTAATTGGAGATGTTGCTTATGTAAAAATGAGTAATTGTGATGATGTTATGATGTGCGATAAAGAAGATTGGGAAATTGCAAAAAAATTCACGTGGCATAAAAATGATAAAGGCTATGCGGCACATGGAATAAACGGAACAAAAGAAAAATTTCATCAGCTAATTATTACAACTGATTCGTATGAGATGGTAGACCATATAAACGGAAATAAATTAGATAATCGAAGGACAAATCTCAGGATAGTGAACAAGAGCGAGAATTGTTTTAATTGTAAAAGAAAAACTTCAATAAGCGGAAAAACAGGAGTTCGAAGATTAAAAAACGGAAAATGGATTGCGTCAATTATAAAAAACAAAATTTTTTATAATTTAGGGACATATGAAGAATTAGACAGAGCTATAGAAGTGAGAAAAGACGCAGAGATTAGATTTTTTGGAATTCATTGTAGAAGTTAATATTAATGTTGTGAGAGCCAGTGTATAAGGATATGCACATTTGAGAGCCAAATTTCTTACTAAGTGGGGAAAGGAGGCTCTTTTTTAGTGCAATTACTCGAAGAATACAAATCTGATATGCGAAAGCTCAAAACACTTTTGGAGCGTGGCGTGGACTATCGGACGGTCGCTGCTATTCTTGCGCAGTCTCAATACATTCTGAAAGATTACCCGGATGAAAGGAAATACTGCTTTGCGTACTCAAAGGCGGTAAAGGATATTGCTCTGCGGCAGTATGCGGAGACGCTGAAACCGGAATGGGATGAGATGTACTGGCAGGCGATGTTGTGGGAAGCGCCGATGCTTTTAGATTCGTATTGTCTGTATATCGAAAAGAATAGAAAGCCACAAGAACGGTTTTATCAGCCGAGACGGAAAACGCTAAAAAAGGTTGTGGATAAACTACAGGCCCTTGAAGATGACGAACTGGATGAATTGTTTATCCACATGCCGGCCCGTGTCGGAAAATCTCAAATCATCACATTGGGAACAAGCTGGCACTGCGGAAGGGATACGGAAAAAAGCAATTTATATGTTACTTATAAAGAAGGGTTGGGCGGTGCGTTTCTTGATGGTGTTATGGAGATATGGACAGACCCCACATATTGCCACAATGATGTATTCCATCATAAAGTAGCAAGAACAGACGCAAAAAATCACAAGGTGGATTTAGACAGAAAAAAGAAGTATGCCACTCTTTCTGGAAAGGGATTAGAGTCTGGACTTAATGGAGAATATGACGCATATGGATGGCTTATTCTGGATGATATTCTTGAGGGAATCCAGGATGTTTTAAATCCAGATATTTTGAGAAGAAAGCAGATTGTATTTGATAATAACGTCATGATGCGTAAAAAGGAACAATGCAAATTGATTTTAAATGGCACAATCTGGTCGCTTCATGATTTATACATGGACAGACTTAATTTTTTGCAAAGCAATCCAGAAGCACAAAAAATCAGATATGACATTCTTAAGATACCAGCACTAGACCCAGTAACCGATGAGAGTAACTTTGATTATGATTATGGCGTTGGGTTTACCACACAATATTACAGAACAGTACGGGCAAAATTTGAGGAAAACGATGATATGGCGGGATGGCTTGCACAATGTCAGCAGGAACCAATTGAACGAGACGGAGCGTTGTTTAAGTCCGAACACATGAATTTCTATAACGGAGTTCTTCCGAACGAAGAACCACTGAAAGTGGTATCAGCCTGTGACGTTGCATTAGGCGGCTTGGACTATTTGTCTATGCCGATTGCTTATGTGTATGAGGATGGTTCTGTATACATCCACGATGTTGTTTTCGACAATTCAGAAAAGAAATATACGATGCCAAAGGTAGTGGCGGCGATTATAAATAACAAAGTTACGAATGCCTTTTTTGAAGCCAATGCAGGCGGCGAGGGATACAAAGATGAAGTAGATGCAGAGCTGAAAAAGAAAGGGTACAAGACGAGCCTTGTATCAAAATATGCGCAACAGATGATTTTATCAAATGGTGGACATGCCGCAAAGACACACCAAAGAAAAGAACAGAGGATATGGGATAACGCAGAAGAAATACGGCGTTTTTATTTCCGGGATATAAGTTGCCAAAGCCAGGAATACAGAAAATTCATGACAAATTTATATTCATTCACCATGACAGGAAAGAACAAATTCGATGACGGGCCCGACTCTCTCGCAAGTTTAGCGGTGTTTCTGAGAAAAGGAAGTGGAGTTAGAACTGCACAGGTTATTAACAGCCCGTTTTGAATAGGAGATGAAATATGAGCGAAATTTGGAAAGATGTTATTGGGCTAGAAGGTATCTTCCAAGTAAGTAATATGGGTAGAATACGCTCGCTTGATAAATATGCAAACGTATGTGGAGGAGGAAAAAGACTGGTTAAAGGGAGAATACTAAAACCGACAAAATTACAGAACGGATATTACGAAGCACAATTTCATCACAAGGGAGAAAGAATAATTTATTTATTACATAGACTTGTTGCGATTCACTTTATAGATAATCCATTAAATCTGCCAGAAGTTAATCATAAAGACGAAAATCCACAGAATAATAACGTAGAAAATTTGGAATGGTGCACATCAAAATACAATGCAAATTACGGAACAAGAAATATTCGTATGATGGAAAACAGAGAATTTGTCTCTGTAATACAGCTCGATATAAACGGAAATATGATAAAACAATGGAACAAAATGACTGATGCTTGTAAAGAAACAGGCGCAGATATTTCCTCAATGATACGGGTATGCAAAGGAAAACAAGATACCTGCGTTGGATATAAGTGGAAATATGCAGATGAAGGACGAGCAAAACTTTATGGAGGTAACGCATGACAGCAAAACAATATCTTAGTCAAGTAGAACGGCTGAACAAGATGATTTCAAATAAACTGTCCGAGATATATCAAGTGAAGTCTATGGCACTAAATATCAGCGTTCTAAATGAGGGAAATAAGGTTCAGACTTCCGGCAGCAAAGATCGTATTGGAGACATGGTTTCTAAAATGGTAGACCTTGAAAAAGAGGCGCAAGAGTATGTGAATACATACACAGATTTGAGAAGAAAAGTTATCATGCAGATAGATTCTATGCCGAAAGAGACCCATTACAAAGTGTTATTTGCTAAATACATTGAAGATAAAACATTTGACGTAATCGCAGAAGAGATGGGATATTCGTGGAGGCAGATCATTCGTATCCACGGAGCTGCTCTTGCGGAGTTTGAGAAGATGTACGGCACAGAATTTGTGTCATTGAATGTCATATATGACAGGTGATATAGTGTAAACTGAAAGAAAAGCAATTTTGATTAGCACTCGATTTTTCGGGTGCTTTTTGTATTGGGGAACGATATGGAAAAATCAAAAAAAAACAAACTGAAAGATTATAAACGCACCAAAGGAAAAGTATGGGTGAGAATTCCGGTAACTTATGACAAAAGGACAACCTCTTCAGGCGTAACCTTTCAGGGAAAGTATGTAGATAAAGAGCCAGGAGGGTGATTCCGATGATTTTAAATCTGATAGGGAGAGAAAAAATATTCACGGATGTAAAAGAAATCACCCGTGACAATGTCCTTACGGTTTTGAGAAAGGCATATGCAAAACATCGGATAAATGCCTTTGACATGCAGTGCCTGATCGACTACGAGGCAGGGATTCAGCCATTACCCTATGAGAAGATTGTAAGAGCAGATATTGATATCCAGACTTGCGACAACATGGCAAATTATGTCACGGAATTCAAAAAGGGATACTTCTGGGGAACGCCGCCGATTTATACGCAAAGAGGTAATAAGGAACATCATAACACGGATACTGATGTAGATAGTTCGGGAATATCAGCTCTTAACGAAATGATGCTGAATGGGTTGAGCATCGGGCGAGAGCGGCAGAAACTTGCCGACTTTGTTGAAAAAGTTGGAATCGGCCATGTGATTGTGAACCCTAAAAAAGATTGGAATAATGAAATGACAAAAGGAGCATATGCGGAAGTCTTTACACTGGATTCCCGGTGCGCTTTTGTTATTTATTATCGTGGCATTGGACATAAAAAGGCTATGGGTGTCACCTATGCGAAACGGTCCGGGAAGATTTGCTACTCATGCTTTACAGATAAGATGCGGTATGAAATCCGGGGCGATAATGTGGAGGAATATCCGAACCTTTTGGGCATGATCCCGATTGTAGAGTATGAGCGGTCTGTTGACCGGACAGGGTGCTTTGAACGGCAGATTTCCCTTATGGACAACTTGAACTCTATGGTTTCCAACTTTGCCAATGACGTAGCACAAAAAACACAAGAGATCTGGTGGGGAAATGATATTAAGTTCCCAGAAGACGAAAATGGAAATCCGATTAAGCCTCAGAGTGGACAATGGCTGTTGACCTATACTGGCGGAGAGGGCAACAATCCGAAGATTGAGCCAATGTCTAGTACGTTTGATAGTTCTCCTACGCTGACGGCGATTGATGATACACGGAATGAAATCCTGAAAAAGTGTTTTGTTCCGATGCAGTATTCGTCTGAAGGCGGCGGCTCCACAGGAATTGCATCCAGTTTATCTGCCGGGTGGGATGCCGCGGCGGTAGATGCCATGAGGGAAGAACAGTTGGTATGTGGCTCAGATAGAGAACTGCTTATTTTGCTGATAAAAGCCGTAAGCCTTGCGCCGAAAAGTGAGTTGTCAGAGGAAGACCCGCTTAGAAGCATCCATTCATCCGATATTGATATTAAGTACACCAGACGGCAGAACTGGGATATTTCCACAAAATCCAATGCTTACGCCACTCTGGTATCTCACGGCGTAAACGGAAGACACGCCCTGAAAGTTGCCAATATGTTTGAGGATGTGGAACAGGTATACATTGACTCCAAAGAGGGAATTGACGAATACCAGAAATCCGCTTACGGAGAAGAGAAAACTTCTGGTGATGACAGATTAATGCAGGATAGTTCCGATCAGGCTTCCCAGTCTCCGATTGTGGATGGCCCGCAGACAGACCGGACAGAACAGGCGGAGTGATAGCCTATGTTTGAAGGATTATCATTCGATGAACTAAACGATCTTGTTGCAAATAAACGGAGCATGAGTTTTGAACAGTTTTTCGGCGAGATGGAATTATCCGATGAGGAAATACAGCAGAGGATAGAACTTGCGGAAAAGTTGGAAGACGGATTCCTGTTCGTTTTGGCATTGCTATTTACTATGCAACAGTACAATGAAGTGAACTGGGAGCGGGCAAGGCAGGAATATGAAAACCGGTATTTGTCTGCGCTTGCGGGATATGTAACCATTACGCCTTATATCCGCCAGTACGTCCGGGATATGTCCTACGACATTATGGATTCCACAAAGAAACATCAAGCGGAATACTACTATTATTCCCCGGACAGAGGAAAATTTATGGCGGAATGCGAAGCCAATACAACCCGGTCGTATCAATGCAATGAGGACGCCATAGCGCAGGGAAAGACCATGAAGCGGTGGCTGACGATGGGGGATAAGAGAGTCCGGACAACTCATAAGGAAGTTGGCGGTACATCAAAACCGATAGGCGAACCGTTCTATGTGGGCGGATCGCTTTTGCTATATCCTCGCGATTTTTCACTCGGGGCCAGTGCGGAACAAACCGCCGGATGCCGGTGTTCAATAGAATATTACTGATAACAGCAGTCGGGAAACCGGCTGTTTTTATATTAAGTCAGGAGATTGACTATAATCGCGCAGACAGCGAGAGAACGCTGAAAATAACGCAAAACTTATCACAGTGTAGAGAAACACTATAAAAACGCAGAAAGGTAGGAATTTATTATGGCAGAGAACTTAGAAACAACTACAGTTGAAACCGAAACTCAGACTACGGAAACCACGGAGAATAAAACACCAACAGTTGATGAATTGATGGCGGAGTTAGCAAAGGAGAGGGCAGAAAAAGCAAAATTGAAAAATTCCTTTGATACAGCATCTTCAGAATTGGCAACCGCAAAACGGCAGTTACGTACAAAAATGTCGGCAGAAGAACAGGAAGCCGAGGCAAAGAAAGCCGCCGACGAAGCCAAAGACGCACGGATTCAAGAGCTTGAATCAAAGTTCCGAACAATGGACTACAGCAAGCGTTACATGGGTATCGGAATGGATGAGAAAACGGCAGAGTCTCTTTCTGAACTGACCGGAGAACTTGTGGATGCAGATAAGTTCTTTTCTGCTTTAGGTAAATTCATTACCGCATCGAATAAGGCTGCCGAAGAAAGTTACAGGCAGGAACTTATTAAAAACAACCCAGATATCAATGCCGGTAGCGGCGGTGATACAAAAAATTCTCTGGCAGAAGAAAGGGCGGTTTCCATTGGAAAACGTACTGCTGGAGCCAATGAAGATATTTTGAAATTCTATAGGAGGTAAAGAACATGGCAAGAGGTGACATGGGCGTTGTAACCCATAAAGTGAATTCGGACGTAGAAATCCTCAACAGAATCCCGTTTGAGGGCGTTTCGATGACGATTGATTTCAGTAGCGTTACTGATACAGACGCAGAAACAGGAGAAAAAGTGGTCAAAGCAGGAACCCCTGTCGATAAGGATGGAAAGCCGCAGAAAACCACGCCGTTTACTGGCGCGGTTGGTATTCTTCTACATGATGTGTATGAGGGCAGACCGCAGGGCACGATCCTGAAGAAAGCATACATTAATCATAAGAGAGTTACTGCACACGCGGGCATTACTTACGATGCAAAACTTGTGGCAGCTCTGGTAAATGCAGGATGCAGAATCGTGATTGAAGATGCGGCTGTTGCAGGAACTATTCCGGATGCCGCATCCGCTGGAGTAGGTGGCTGATAAACATACCGGCTAATAAATTTTGAAGATTAGTCGCTAACCCCAAAAAGTTATGGGGTAGAAAGGAGAAATATGAGATTAACTGATGTTTTCAGTGCCAGATCGGTTGCACTGAATAGAACAGAAGTGGAAAGCAACCGTATCCCGTATATGGGAGAGGCTTTCTTTCCAAACAGAAAGAAAATGGGTATCGACCTGAAATGGATTAAGATTCACAAAGGTCTTGGCGTAGCTCTGAAACCTTCCAACTTCGACGCAATGCCGACCATTAGAACCAGAGAAGGCATTCAGATGACCAAGGAAGAGATGCCGTTCTTCCGCGAGTCCATGATTGTAAAAGAGCAGGACATGATCGACATTATGCGTGTTCGTGAATCCAACGACCCGTATATTGATGCGGTTCTGGAATCCATCTACGATGATACTAACAACCTGATTGATGGCGCAGATATTTCCGCAGAGCGTATGAGAATGCAGCTTCTGGCTCCGGCCAGCGGAGAACTGGGAATCAGCATCGGAACAGCCGATAATATGATTCACAATTATGACTATGACCCGGACGGAACATGGAAGGCAAAACACTATGTCGAACTTTCTTCTTCTGGTGATAAGTGGGACGCACCGACTACAGCAAAGCCGCTGAATGATCTTCGGAAAGGTATTCAGTACCTTGCAAGCATCGGCGTTCAGGCACGGTATCTTCTGGGGAACAGCACCACATTCGATCTGCTTCTGGAGAATGACCAGATCAAGGATGCGCTTGTGACCATTATGGGAACCGCCGTAGGATTCCTTGATTCCGGCACAGTAGAGGAAGTTGTGCGCCGGAGACTCGGCCTTGAAATGATGCCGTATGACAAGATGTTCAAGGACTATGACGGAACTGAGACCAAGTTCTATCCTGACAACTATGTGACCATCATCGGCTCTGGACAGCTGGGAAATACATGGTACGGAACCACGCCGGAAGAGAGAACGCTTCTGACTGATCCGAAGGTTGATGTATCTGTTCTGGATCGCGGTGTTGCAATCGCCGTTAAGACGGACTATGGCCCTCCGGTACTTACTTCCACAACTGCATCCCAGATCGTTCTTCCTTCCTTTGAGGGTATGGACAGCATCTATGTAATCAAAGTGAAATAAGGCGGTGAGTCCATGATTTACGACCACATCGTTAAGTTTAACGGAAAATATTACAATGCAGGGGAAGAGGTTCCTGAAAAAGAGGAGCCTCTTCCTTTTGACGGAACAGAAGGCATTTCCGATGAGGACATTGTTCTTGAAACGGATTCTGCCGTAGGGAATAAAGCCCCTGGAAGAAGGGGAAGACCCAAAAAGTCCGAACAGTAAAGAGAGAAGGTGAGCAGGATGGACACGGAACAGAAGCTTCTTCAATCTCTAAAGGATTATGCAGGAGATGATTACGACAGTTGCCAGGACTCTTTCCTGCTGACCTTGATTGAGGATGCGACAGAGGAAGTGCTTTCGAGGGTATATCCAAACGGATTTTCTACAGCGGAAGGCAAGCAGAAAGCACATGACTCTGTAATGCTGAATTACGAAACAAAGATTAGACGAATTGCGGAATATCACTACGATAAGCAAGGGGCAGAGGGAGAAACGAGTCATTCGGAGAACGGAAAATCCGTTTCTTATGAGAACTCCGGCACGCCAGAAAGTTACTTCCGCGGGATTATTCCGATTTCGACAATCGTATAAGTCGGTGCGTGAAAGTTGTTCCTCCCGGCTTTCGCAGGGTGCTGTCATGATGGTGAGGTTGGGCAGACAGTAATTTTTTGGAGGATTATTTTGAAAATCATGAGGTGTTCGCATGAATGAATGTGAAAACAGATGTGTAAACGAACACCGCTTTAAACAGATTGAGGATGATTTGAAACAACTGAGGGAGAAAAACTCAGCAGATCATAAAGAGTTTTACAATCGCATTGAAAATGTTGAAAAAGATATGGTGGAGTCTCAAGGAGATAGAAAGCATATCAATGAAAAACTGGACAAGATTGATGTGAATGTAGAGGCTCTTATGCAGAAGCCGGTAAAGCGTTATGATACAGTGGTTACGTGCATTATTACAACCCTTATCGGGGCAATTGTTGGCTTCTTGTTAAGCGGTGTAATTCCGATATAAGCGGATCCATTTCGAAGGGAGGAACGAAATGGATAGGAGCAATTACAAAGATTTTATCGAAGACGAAAAGCAGTTTTATCTTCACGAAGCCGGATTCGATGAACGCGAGGAACGTCTATTCCGGCTCAGAGTATACGAAAGAAAAACATTGTGGGAAGCCTCTGAAATCATGGGGTATAGTTCCCGGACAATGGATAGAATCAACAGAACAATGAAAAAGAAAATTGTGAAAGCAGCCCCGCTTTATTATCGGGGCGTTTCTTCTAAATACAACTGAATATAGTGGCGTATTTATGGCGTATTTATGGCGTGGTATTTGGGGTGTTCCTGTTCTAAAATTTAAGTAAAGAACGGGAGGGATAAAATGCCAGTACCATACATGAACCCTTATTATTTTCAAAATAATCCGATTTTTCAGCAACAGATGTACAATCCAATGACCCCATATCAAGAGCGTTTGAACCAGATGCAAGCTCAATATAATCAGCAGCCGATGGTTCAGCAGAATCAAATGATGACTTTGAGTGGAGAGATTGTAGACAGTATTGATGTTGTGAAAGCAAAGAATGTGGATATGTCTGGACAGCCTACTTTTTATCCGAAATCTGATTTATCAGAGGTGTATGTTAAAAGACTGATGGCTGACGGCACAAGCCAGATTGTCACATACAAAGCAGTTCAGCCGGAAGAAAGCAATCCGGTTGGGGAAAAAACGTATGTGGACGTTCAGGTGCTTAATACGATGTTGGGACAGATGAAATCTGAAATCCTGCAAAGTGTTGACGGCGGATTATCTGAAATTAAACAGATGATTGCACCGCAAGAGCAGCCAAAGCGTCAGAGAGGGGGAAATCAGAATAATGATTAACCCTATGATGCTGATGCAGATGCTTAGAGGTGGAAATCCACAACAGGCGATTATGAACGCTATGCGTAACCAAGCCGGGCAGAACCCTGTGCTTAACAACGCACTGGATATGGCTGAAAAGCAAGACGCAAAAGGCCTTGAACAGCTTGCCAGAAACCTTTGTGAGTCGAATGGCGTAAATGCTGATGACATGGTGAAACAGATTAAATCCCGATTTGGGATAAAATAAATACGCTACATTTAGAGAACAGCCGCGGATGTCTCTTTTTGTAAATAAA
>ERZ1643247.641-NODE-641-length-40987-cov-28.207539_pt1 | contig 40987 bp, 32 predicted proteins | sample MGYA00579264_ERZ1643247 | MGnify/ENA primary metagenome ERZ1643247 (study PRJEB29033, sample SAMEA4952262) | chicken gut metagenome | biome: Broiler Chicken; feature: Gastrointestinal Tract; material: Caecum | place: Ireland | collected 2018 | study: Broiler... | reverse complement strand
TGTTGGAGAGCCATATGTGACAGTTATTTTGGAAGATTTGATTGTGACATCACTATCTCCCACTTGTTGACCAGCGCCACCTTCTGCGATATTTCCTTCGCCGATTGAATAATTGGTATTTCCACCGATATATGCACGAGGAATGGTGTAGGTGTTTCCAGTGTAGATGGTGTTTTTAACCTCTCCCTCTTCCCCGATTGTGATGTAGGAATAATCAGTGTAGTTTTGTGCAATTAAAGCATAGGCATGGATTTGACCAACTGGCAAGAAAAGCACTGTGAAAAGAAGTGCGAATGTGATAGCCAAAGCTTTATAAATTGCTGTTCTTTTTTTAGTGTTCATAAATTTCTCCTAAACTTGGCAAGAATTGTTTGTCTGCCACAAATTTAACACAACTATTTTAATATAATTCGCCATACAAGTCAAATAAATTGGCATATTTGTATGAAAAATTCAAAATTATTTTGTGTTAGCCGACATTTTGTATGCGCGCATAAAAGCACTATTAATGTCGAAAAGTTTCATTTGAAAAACTGGATATTTTTAAAATTACTTATGTAAAACACATCTTTCAAAAATATGTATTAAAAGCAAAGAGTGAGGAATTTGCGTTCCCCACTCTTTACAAGGAACTTTACATAGAGTATGAAACTTTAACTCCTGGCCCCATTGATGAAGCAAGAGTGACATTTCTAATATATTGTCCCTTCGCTGCGGCAGGTTTTGCTTTAACAATCGCTTCCATGATTGTGTTAAAGTTTTCCAATAATTTTTCCTTACCAAAACTCTTCTTTCCAATAATTACATGGATGTTGTTTGTTTTGTCAAGTCTATATTCCACTTTACCTGCTTTAACATCTTTAATTGCCTTAGCAACATCGTTTGTGACGGTTCCGCTTTTTGGGTTTGGCATCAAGCCTTTAGGTCCAAGAATTCTTGCAATTCTTCCCACAACGCCCATCATATCTGGAGTTGTGATGCAGACATCAAAGTCTAACCAGCCACCGCTGATTTTTTGAACCATTTCTTCTGCGCCAACATAGTCAGCACCAGCCTGTGTTGCTTCGTTTGCCTTGTCACCGCGTGCGATAACAAGCACTTTAACAGATTTACCTGTTCCGTTTGGAAGAACAACAACGCCACGAACTTGTTGGTCTGCATTTCTTCCGTCAACACCAAGTTTAACATGAACTTCAATAGACTCGTCAAACTTAGCAGTTGCTGTGTTAATAACATTTTCAATAGCCTCGCTTACATCGTATGACTTAGATTTGTCATAACTTTTAAGGCTGTTAACATATCTTTTACCTCTATTCATTATGCTTCTCCTCTTAATCTACGACTTCAACGCCCATGCTTCTTGCAGTTCCCTTAACCATTCTCATTGCACTTTCAATGCTGGATGCGTTAAGGTCAGGCATCTTTGTTTCAGCGATTTTTCTAACTTGTTCCATAGTTAGTTTTCCGACTTTTTGTTTGTTTGGTTTTCCAGAACCAGTTTCCACATTGATTGCCTTTTTAATTAAAACAGCAACAGGTGGAGTTTTTAAGACAAAAGAAAAACTTCTATCTTCGTAGATTGTGATAACAACTGGGATCACATAACCCATTTGAGAAGCGGTCTTCTCGTTGAATTCCTTTGTGAAGCCTGCAATGTTAATTCCATGAGGACCAAGTGTGGAACCAACTGGTGGTCCAGGAGTGGCTTTGCCTGCTTCGAGTTGTAATTTTACAACTGCTTTAATTTTCTTTTCTGCCATTTTTCCCTCCTAATGTGGTGAATTGAACTTGGCAATAGTTCTCCCACAAAATTTTTCTGGAATAGTCACCGATTACAAGCACTTGAAAACTTTGTTTTCTAACTATTTTATCGGTTTCTCTTCCCAATCCTCTTCTATTTATGTTATTTCAATTTCAGATTTTCTCTCAAAATTGAAAGTTTTGATTTGCCACAGAAGAGTATAGCAAATAATAGCGGTTTATTGTCATGCTAAGGACAATATTTTAAAGCCTACGCCTAAAATATCATTATATTAACAATTATATCTTCATAAATGTTAGTTTTATTTTTGCACTTTGTGAACCTGCTCGAATGTGAGTTCCACATTATTTTCTCTGCCGAACATTTCAACAGAAACGGTTAGTTGGTTGTTATCAGGATTAACTGCCACAACCTTGCCCACCATTTTGTCGAGTGGTCCTTCAATGATTTCCACAGTGTCACCTTCTTGAATGTCAGTTTCCACTTTAATTTTCTCTAGGCGAAGCCTCATAACCTCTTCATCAGGAAGTGCAAGTGGACGACCTTTTGGTCCAACAAAGCCTGTGACGCCTCTTGTTCTTTTTGTGATGTTGTGCCATAGATCATCGCCATAAATCATTTTGATGAGAATGTAAGTTGGCATACTCTTTCTTGTGACAAGTTTTTTCTTGCCGTTTTTCTCTTCAATAACATCCTCTTCTGGAATGACGATGTCGAAAATTCTGTCTTGCAAGCCGAATTTTTCGATGACATTCTCCAAATTTTCCTTTGCCACATTTTCATATCCAGAATAAGTGTGAAGCACATACCATTTAGGCTCTTTTGAGTATTCGTATTCCATAATATCTCCTTAATAAGAAACTTTGAAAACAAGGCTAAACTAAGAGCGTGACAAGGTAGCCAAGCAAAGTGTCCACGCCAAAAACTAAAAGACCGAAGATGATAACAAAAGCAATAACAATTCCAGTTTTCTTAACCACCTCGCCAAAACTTGGCCAAGTCACTTTTTTAAGTTCGCTGGCTGTTGCTTTAGTTTTCTTAATTAAACCGTCTTTCTTGTCTTTTTTATCTTTTTTCTTATCTTTCTTAGCGTCTTTTTTGACTTCTTTTTTATCGTCTTTTGCTTTTTTCTTGCTGTCTTTTGTCGTTTCCACCACGCCACTTTCCACTGCTTTTGTGTTCTCTGTTTCTTCAACTACAGCAGTTTCTTGCGCGTTATCGACTTTTTTCTTCTTAGACATAGCCCCTCCAAACAAATAAATTACTTTGTTTCTTTATGTTTTGTTCTCTTATTGCAAAATGGACAAAACTTCATAATCTCAATTCTTTCAGCATTGGCAGATGTGTTTTTTTCAGTTGAATAGTTTCTATTCTTACATTCTGTGCATTCCAATGTGATTATCTTGCGTTTTGGTGCTGCCATAATATCATCTCCTAACAAAAAAACTAACACCTCGAAGAGTGTCAGTCTTAATATATCACACCTAAAGTTTAAAGTCAAGTGTTTTATTAAAGTTAATTAAAATTATTTTACAAGTTCTTTTTTCTTTCTTGCCTTTCTGCTTCCGTCAACTGCCACTCTACCTCTTTCCACTTTGGCGTTTAATTGTTGTAAGTAATCCTCGCGAGTGAAATCTGTGTTTTTCACCTTTGTTTCTTTCACTTTATAAAGAACAACATCAAGCGCGGAAACCTCTTTTTCGCCGTTCACTTTATAGAATAGGTTTGGATTTCTTATTTCAAACGAGTCGAAACTTGCCATAAATTTTTTAATTTCCTTAACAACTTCACGGTCAAACTCGCCTTTTATGCTGAAAACTTGACTATCTTTTTTAACGCCGTATTCCTTGCAAACTTTTTTATACATTTCCTTTTTAATCGACTCGTAAAGTGCTTTCATGATGTCTTTATAACTGTCTGTTGCATACAAAATTCCGTTTTCCGTTTCCTTCATTTGTGGCCTTATGCGAATCACGCTGATTTTACCATTTTCGTTAAGCACTGGTTCAACCATGAAATTGGAAATTTTTTCAATTGCTTCGTTTCCGTCCTCATCCTTTTCATTTAACATTTTATACATAATCATGAACTTATCATCATTCATATCCACTTCTTGAAAATGATAATAAGCATAAGGTTTGCCAAGCCTAACCATTGCCTTTTTGCTTTTTGTGGTGCGAATTATTGGTGTTTTCTTACTGAGTTCTTCAAAAATTGTGCCTTCAACCATTTCTGAACCAAAAATTTCTTCTAATGTTGCCATTTTTTCCTCCGTTTACCTAATTTTACAACACAATTATCCGTTTGTCAAGATGGAAAAATAAAAAAAGCAGAAGTTTATTCTGCTTCCACATATGCATCAACATACATAACCATTTCGTTTGGTTTGCACTTTTCGATGAGTTTTTCAATCGCGGTTGGCTTGTTATACTCCACCTCATACTTTAAAGCATAGTTAAAATAGACGCGAAGTAGGTCTTTAGCATAAAGGTATGCTTCCGATGAGTTTTGACCGTCGGTGTAAAGGTCAAGGTCTGGGAACATAACCTGATATGAGCCGTCCTCTTCTTTAATAAAAACGGCAGGATAAAGGAAACGATACTTTTTCATACTGACTCCATTATAAGATTATATACTTATATAATATCACATTTCCTTTTAAAAACAAAACGAATTTCAAAAAAATATTGCCAAATTAGCAATATTTTTAAAATTTGTCACAAAAATTATCTATCACGCTCTTGCGTTTTCGTTCTTCCAACTTCAAATGATTTAATTTTGTTTCCAACTTCGTGTGGAGCAACCACAACTTCATCTCTTCTTCTTGCACAATATTTAAATTCCATATATTTTACCTCCATGGTTAATTTTTCTTACACGACAATAATATAGCACATTTTTTTGAATTTGTAAATACCTTTTTAAAAAATTTTTATGATTTTTTTGATATTTTTTTTGAATTTATTTCATGCATTTTTTCTTTCGTAAATTAAAGAGGTTTACATTTTTTCAACAACATCAATTCCAAGCACATTTAATGCATTTGACAAAGCCTTTTTAACAAGCGTGCAAATGGCAAGTAAACTTTTCTTTTTTTCAAGGTTTTTCTCGGTTAAAATCTTGTGATTATTATAAAGTGTTGAGAAACTTTTTGCAAGGTCGAATGTTGAAGAGCAAAGATTGTTTAAGGAATAATCATTATAGGAAATTTGATAGGAAGAGTTGAGTTTTTGAAGGTTCATGATAATTTCTCGCTCCTCTTCTGTTTCCACTTTGATTTCTCCGCCTTCCTCGCCCGCCTTATTCAAAATGGAAATTATGCGGGCAATCGAGTATTGAATGTATGGGCCAGTTTTTCCGTCGAAGGAAAGGAATTTGTCGAGGTCGAAAACATAGTTTTTGGAAATGATGTTGGATAAATCTCCAAACTTCATTGCACCAACACCAATTTTTCTGGCAAGCTCCCTGTCGTTTTCAATGCCGTTTTCTTTAAGTTTAACGCTCGCTTTTTCAATAAGCAGGTTGACAATATCTTTAAGCCTAATTGTTTCGCCACTTCTTGTTTTAAACGGTTTGCCGTCTTTTCCGTTCATAGTGCCAAAAGAAATGTGGGTGAGTTTTTGATTTTCTGGCGAAATTCCAGCAAGTTTAGCGCACCTAAACGCCTGTTCAAAATGCTTGTCTTGGCGATTGTCGGTAAGGTATATAATTTCGTCATATTTATCCATTTCATTGCGCATCATAAGTGTGGCAATCTCGGTGGTTAGATATAAAACTCCGCCGTTATATTTTTTCAAAATGGCAGGTGGCATCGGGTTTTTATACCTTTGCACTTCGTCTGGCGATTTTTTTGGAATTGGAATATGCTCGCCCTCTTTTGCAATCTCCACAATAAGCGCCCCATCGCTTTCCTTTGCCAAACCCTTTTTAACGAATAGGTCGATAACCTTGTTTATATATGGTTCAGCGTCGCTTTCGCCATACCAAAAATCGAAATAGGCGTTAAGACTGGAGTAGTTTTTCATGATTTCTTCCACAGAAAACGCGCGAATTTGTTGATAAATCGAATAGTACGGCTCTTCCTTTTTCTGCATTTTAAGTGTGATTTCATCTGCTTCTTTTTTGAAGTTTTCATCCACATCCTTACGCTTGCTTGCCTTTGGATATTCTTCATTCAAAGTGTCAAGAGTGATGTTTTCAAGTTTTGCTTTTTTATAGTCTTTCTGAAAGAATTGGTCAAGATAGCCATCCTCTTTAAGTTGCAAAATGGTAAGTCCCATTTGAATTCCCCAGTCGCCTAGGTGTGTGTCAGAAACAACGCTGTCGCCCATAAAAATGTGAAGCCTTTTAAGTGCCTCGCCGATGATTGGCGAACGAAGATGCCCAACATGAAGTTCTTTGGCAACATTTGCTCCGCCATAGTCAATTAAGATGTTCCTTGCCTTTTCCACCTTTTTAACGCCCAGCATTTCATCGTAGTTTACAATATTTGCAAACTTAGACAAAAGTTCGTTTGAAACTTTGATGTTGATAAAGCCAGGCATTGCAACAGAAAACTGAAGCCCGTCAAGATGACAATCGCGGATAAATTCCTCAGCGAATTCAAAAGGTTTTTTATTTAATTTTTTTGCCATAAGAAAGGCAAAGTTGGTTTGAAAATCCACCCCTTCCTTATCAGAAAAGGAAATGGAAAGGTTTTCAAGGTCAAATTTTCCGTTTAATTTTTCTTTAATTAAGTTTGTGATTTCTTCACGTAAATCCATTTTTTTCTCCAAGAGAATAATAACAAAAAAGTTTGGTTTTTGTCAAGTGATATATTATTAAGTAAAATAAAAAAACGCGAAGTGCGTTTTTAAATTTCTTTCACCATGTTAAACTCACGGATTGTGTTTTCACGAAGTTGTTCAAGATAGGCGCGTGCGTCCTTATTTGATGCCATAACAAGTTTTTCTCTTCCAAAGTAGTTTTCCATGAAACTAACTTGCCAAGGATAGCACTTCACTTTTAAATTTTCGCAACCATCGCAAGCGCCATATTCAATTCGAGTGAGCGCTGGCATATCCAAAAGTTTTAGGTTTTTGCAATTCTTGAAAGCCCCACTGCAAAGGCGAACAACCCTTGGCATATCCACTTCTTGCAAATTTTCACAGTTTTTAAAAGCGTTTTCGCCAACAACAGTCACAAATTCGCCTTTAACTTTTTTTAATGTTGGTATATTGGAAAAACTTCCTCTTCCAAAATCGGCGTGACCAGATATTTCCAATTTCTTCAAAGTTTTGTTGCCTTTCAGTGCGCTTTCAAAATATAAAACGCTTTCTGGCACTTTTAAACTTTCAAGGCTCGTTTCTTTAAACGGGTCGCCAACAATTGTGTTCACATTTCCCCAAAAATATTCTGGGTCACGTGCAAGAAGCATTAGATACAACTCTCTATGCGACTTTTCCATCGATTTTAAAATTTTCTTTTCCATTTATCCTCCTTAAATTTCCTGCCTTTGCTCTAAGGCTTTTTCAAGCGTCACTTCGTCGGCAAATTCGATGTCGCTTCCCATGCTTATCCCCTGCGCCAGCCTTGTCACCTTAACGCCAAGCGGTTTTAATAGTTTTGAAATATACATCGCCGTGGCGTCACCCTCAACATCTGGGTTGGTTGCCATGATAACTTCTTTGACGCCATCTTTTGAAACTCTCGCAAGAAGTTCTTTAATTTTGATGTCGTTTGGACCTCGGTTTTCAAGAGGACTTATCGCGCCAAAAAGCACATGATACACCCCCTCAAAAGTTTTTACCTTTTCCATGGCAATGATGTCTTTCGGCTCTTGCACCACGCACACAATTTGCCTGTTGCGTTTCTGGCAAATTGGGCAAACCTCGCTTGTGGAATAGTTTCCGCAAACAGAGCAAAGTTTCACTTTTTCTTTAACTTCCATGATTGCCTTGGCAAAATTATCCGCTTTTTCCTTGCTGTTTTCAATGATGTAAAAGGCATAGCGCTGTGCCGTTTTTTTGCCGACGCTTGGAAGTTGACGAAAATACTCAATCAGCCTTTCAATAGGTTCGTCGAACTCTGCCATATCACATTCCTATGTTTGGAAGTTGCTCGCTTTCCATTTTTGCGATTTGCCTTAAACAATCGTTGGTGGCAGAAAGAATTAAATCTTCCAGCATCTCAACATCGTCAGGGTCAACAACCTCTCTTTTAATTTTCACGCTTTTCATGGTTTTGTTTCCAAGCATTTTAACTTCCACTATGCCACCACCCACTTGCGAGGTGAACTCGGTGTTATCAATCTCCTCACGCTTTTTCTTCATGTCCTCTTGCATCTTTTGTGCTTGGCGCATAAGTTGTTGCATATTGCCAAAACCGCCTCCGCCAAATCCGCCATAGTTATATCCCATATTTCTCTCCTTAATTACTTACAAACTTATCTCCAAACAAGCGGATAAGTTTTAATATGTCTTTTTCCTGTTTTTGTTTCGAACTTTCAAATTTAACAATCACAAGTTTTAAGTCCAGCCCTTGCCAGCGAAGAGCATTTTCAATGTCGCGCCTGCCGTCCTCCAAAACGCCCACCAAAAAGTCGTCGGAACTTTGGATAATCAAACTGTCGTTTTCAATTTTCACATCCACAATGTCGCCACACGCAACATACAGGGCAACTTTTTTATTCTCTTTTAAATATAACACCACCTTTCCCCACACATTTTTCGGCGAAAGTTTGGTTTTGTCCACCTCAATTTTCAGTTTTTTTTTACTTCCAAATTAAGCATAGCCGTAAGGCAAGTGGTTTCAAGAAGAAGTCGAACAGAAAGTGTGTATCTAAGTTCGTTTTCCGCCGACGAGAACACTTGCATATATCTTATCAGTTCTTTCTCGTCAAAAATTTCTGCTTGCTCTTTAAATTTTGCCATAACATCTTCTGGCAAATTCAAAATGCTGTCTGCGTCCTTGCAAGTTTTAACGATAAGTAGGTTCCTGGCGTGCTTACTTAAATCTTTGGCAAACACAGCAAGGTTTTTTCCTTCCTTTTCAATCTTGTCGATAAGCGCCAAGATGTTTCCAACTTCCTTTTCTTTAAGTTCCTTGAAAAAGGAAAGGATAAGTTCATAGTCGGTTGTGCCAAGGATGTTTAAAGTTTCCTCTTTTGTGATTTTGCCTTGGCAATATGACGCAATCGAGTCGGCAATCGAAAGTGTGTCGCGCACACTGCCTTCGCCAGCAACAGAAATAAGTTTCAAACTTTCTTCATCATAGGTTATTTTTTCCTTGTCGAAAATTTTTGCAAGATGCTTCATAAGCGTTTCCACAGACACTAAATGAAAATCAAAGCGAACACAACGAGATAGAATCGTTTGTGGAAGTTTGTGTGCCTCGGTGGTTGCCAAGATGAAAATGATATGCTCTGGTGGCTCCTCCAAAGTTTTCAAAAGTGCGTTGAAAGCCGAATCTGTTAACATATGCACTTCGTCGATGATGTATACCTTATATTTTGCGCCAACTGGCAAAAATTTCACTTTATCTCTTATCTCGCGCACATCGTCCACCTTGTTATTAGATGCCGCGTCGATTTCGATGATGTTGATGTCGTTTTCTTTCTCTAACCTCAAACAATTTTCGCATTTACCACAAGGCGAACCATGCACTGGCGATAAGCAGTTGACCGCTTTTGCAAAAATTTTGGCAATACTGGTCTTTCCCGTGCCACGCGTTCCTGTGAAAAGGTAGGCATGACCGATGTGGTTATTCATGATTTGGTTTTGAAGTGTTTTTGTGATGTGGTCTTGCCCAATTACCTCCTCAAAGGTCTTTGGTCGATATTTCCTATACAGTGATATATGCTCCATTTTCTCCCCTATTAGTAATTTTCTTTCGAGATGACTGTGAAGTTGTCAACATTCAAACTTGCTCCACCAATTAACGCTCCATTCAAACATGGAAGTGAGATGATTTTTTTATAGTTATTTATGTCGATGCTTCCGCCATAGACGATGTTAATCTTCTCGCCTGCCTTATCGGTGTAGAGATATGAAATTTCCTTTCTAAGTAGTTCCACCATTTTTTGAATGTCCTTTATGGTGGCAGTTTTTCCAGTGCCGATCGCCCAAATAGGTTCATAGGCAATGATTAAACTTTCAAGTTCGTTTTCGTAAATACCTTTAAGCGCGTCGTCAAGTTGTTTTTTAACAAAATTCCCTGCCTCTTTAGCCTCACGCGTTGTCAAATTTTCGCCGATGCAAAGAATAACTTTAAGCCCGTTTGCAAGGGCGGTTTTAATTTTTTTGTTTATAAGTTTATCGTTTTCTTTAAACCTGCTTCTTCTTTCCGAATGACCCACAATCACATATTCCACTTTCGAGTCTTTAAGCATGGAAGCGGAAATTTCGCCAGTGTAAGTTCCACTTTCAGCATCCGAAACATTTTGTGCGCCAAGTGAGATTTTTGAGCCTTCAAAAAACTGATTGGCAACTGCAAAATGTGTGAAAGGCGGGCAAATTACTATCTTGTTTTTTGTGCCTTTCGTTTTGGTGGCAAGCGTCATGGCATAGTTTTTCATTTCGCTTGGCGTTGTGTTCATTTTAAAATTGGATATGATTATTTTTTTCATACATCTCCTTTATAATGTGTCGATAACCTCAACCGCTGGCAAAACTTTTCCTTCCATAAGTTTCAAACTTGCGCCTCCGCCAGTTGAGAGGTGGTCGATTTTGTCGGCATAGCCAAGAGTGTTTATGGCGCCCACGCTGTCGCCTCCACCCACAATGGAATATGCCGAACTTTTTGCCACGGCTTTGGCAATTTGCATTGTGCCGTTTCTGAATCTTTTGTCCTCATATTTTCCAACAGGGCCATTCCAAATTATCTGCCCTGCGTTTAATATTTCTTCTGTGAACATCTTAATGGTTTTCTTTCCGATGTCAAGCCCAACCATATCTTGCTCTAGTTCGCTTGTTTTCACAACCTTTTCGCCAAGAAGAGCCACATGGTCAACTGGAAGCACAATTTTTGTGCCATTAGCCTTGGCGTTTTTAAGAATTTCGCGGGCGTCATCCACAAGGTCAAGGTCCACAATTGACTTACCAATCTTTATGCCCTCGGCAAGAAGAAATGTGTATGCCATTCCTCCGCCCACAAGCACGGTGTCTGCCTTGCCAATAACATTGTTTATAAGCGTCAACTTATCCTTAACTTTCGCACCGCCCAAAATGGCAACAAAAGGCTTTTTTGGATTTTCAAACGCCTTGGAAAAAACGTTTAATTCCTTTTCAATCAAAAAGCCAATAGCATTTGGAAGTTTAAGCGCCACGCCGTAGTTGGAAGCGTGTTTTCTGTGTGCCACGCCGAAAGCGTCGTCAACATAGATGTCGGCAAGTGAGGCAAGTTCCTTAACAAAGGTTGGGTCGTTTTCTTCCTCGCGCGAGTCAAAGCGCAAATTCTCTAAAAGAAGAATATCTCCCCCTTTCATGTTGGCAACCATGTTTTCCACTTCTTTTCCTGTCACTTTGGAAGAAAACTTAACCTTATTTGGAAAGTATTTCATAAGCGAAACGGCAACAGGGAAAAGAGAAAGGAACTTATCATATCCCTTAGGTCTGCCAAGATGAGAGCAGATGATAAGTTTGCACTTTTGGTCGTTAAGATATTTTATTGTTGGAAGAGAACTGACAATTCTGGTGTCGTCGATGATGTCACCATAGTTATCAAGAGGAACATTAAAATCACATCTCAAAAGGACGCGTTTATTTTCAATGTTTTTTAAATCTCTAATCGTTCTTTTCATAAAATATCCCCCACGCTATTAACTATAATACACTTTTTGGAAAGATTTTCAAAACAAAATTAGATATTTTTAGAAAAACATTTTTTAATAATCTCTAAGCACTCGTCGATATTTTGGCAAGTGGCAAGGGTCATGCGGATGGCGTTTGCCATTGGAATGTCTTTAACATACCAAAGAAGGTGCTTTCTTATGTAAAGCGAAAGCCACTTTTCGTTATAGTATTTTCTAAGTGTTGTGATGTGGTCTAAAACAACTTGATATTTATCCACATCAACATCCTCTTTGCCTTCTTTAAGTTGTTTAAATATCCATGGTTTGCCAAGCGCACCACGGCCAATCATCACGCCGTCAACACCTGTCGACAACATTCTTTCATAGGACGCTAAATCCACAACATCGCCGTTGCCAATCACTGGAATTTTCACTTTTGCCTTAACTTCGGCAATCGCGTCATAGTCTGCTTCCCCGCTATACCCCTGTTCCACAGTGCGAGCGTGGAAAGTGATAAAGTCAGCACCACTATCTTCACACATCTTGGCAAAGTCGAGGTAATTTTCCTCAGAATAGCCCTTTCTGAATTTCACGGAAAGTGGCTTTTTGGTCATCTCTCTGCAACTTTCAATGATATGGCCTGCAAGATGTATGCTGTCCATAAGAGCACCGCCGTCGCCATTTCTTATGATTTTTGGCGCAGGGCAACCCATGTTGATGTCAATCGCAGGAAATTTATCCAGCATTTCATTTTCAAGTGCTTTCACCAAATACTCACTTTCATGCCCAAAAATTTGAGCAACTGTCAGCCTTTCAAGTGGGCTTGTGATGGTCATCAAATCCGTCTTTTTAGGATTGTGTGCCATAGCGCGTGCAGATAACATTTCGGTGTATGTGACATCTGCACCAAATTTAACCGCTTCCTCGCGGAAACCAACATCGCTTACGCCAGCCATAGGCGCAAGGAAAAGTGGTTTTTCTCCAAAATTAACATTTCTTATTTTCATATCCTTATTTTACCACACCAAACTCAATTTTTCAAGTGGTATATTAAAATATTATGGAAATTTTTGTCTTGTGCGAAAAAAAGAAAAAAGATGCAAGTTTTTGCATCTTTTATCCATTTCAATTTTCAAAAGCATATTTAAAATTCTTATAACTTTTAAAGGCAATCATCTTTTTAGGCTTGGAAACATAGTAGCGCTTGGTTTGAGGATTGATAAATTTTCTCTCCTTTGTTTCTTGCAGTTTAAACCTGCCAAAATTGCGGATGTTTACCTCTTCGCCCTTTCCGCAAACTTCAAGTATTACCTTCTTAAATTCGTCAATCACTTTTTCACATTTCTCTTTTGAAAGATTGGTCTTTTTGGCAAGGGTTGCCATCATTTCTTGCTTATTCATATTCCCTCCTAAAAGGATGTTTGGCTTCTTTTACCATTTTTAAACCCTTTTTTTCACTTTCTTTTTATAAAACAGTTTCAAGAAAAAGGAAATTGTGATAACAAAGTAGATAAGCATACCAAGAAAAACGGCAATGGTAACATTAACAAGCGGGCTGTAGTAAGAACTTTCCACAAAGGTGTAAACACCAAGATACATAAGTAGTGTGCCAAAAAGAAGAAGGCAAACCTCACCCAAGTTAAGCGAAAATTGCGCGAGATTTTTAAGTTTAATAATCCCAAGAAGGCAAACGATTGTTGACATGGCGATGTTGCCAATTAAAACCGCATAGATGTTTATGGACGAAAGGGCAGAAAGCGTAAACGACAGCACTGCTTTAACCGCTCCACCAATAACTGTTATCACCAAAATGTAATTAAACTGACCATTCGCCTGCAAAAGCATGATGATGTATTGCATAAGGGCTGTGAAAATGGTGGAAAAAGCGCCATAGAACATAAGATTAAACGCAATGCCAATGAGCGCCTCTGTCATGTTAACATAAAAAACGGTAAGAATTGGTTTTATGATTGCCACAATGCCAAAAGTTGCGGGCAAAAGAAAGTATAGAAGAATTTTAAGCCCTTTTTCAATCATAAGTTTTCCGCCATTGCCTTTAGAGATATTGTAAGAAAGATTTGGCAAGAGTGATGTGGTGACAGCAAACGAAATTATGAGTGGAAAGTGAAGAATGGCGCCCACAACGCCTGCTTGAAGCCCATATAGTTCTGTTGCCACAGAGGATGTAAAACCTGCACTAATCAGCCTTGGCACAATGATTAACCCCTCAAATGCATTTACAAGTGGAAGAATGGAAGCGGATAAAAGCAGTGGAAAATTGGCATGGTTAAACTCCTTTCTGACCAATCTTTTAAAATCTTTGCTGTAAATCTCTTTTTTTCTATCTTTGTTTTTGGCAACATAGTAGATGAGAAGATATAAAACCGAAACCACCTCGCTTATCGTCACGCCCAAAAATGCACCAAACACGCCTTGCGCTAATCCGATTTTGGAAAAATAATAGGCAAACAAAAGCCCAAAAGCAAACTTAAAGACCTGCTCAATCACTTGGCTAATCGCAGTTGGAAGCATATTTTCATAGCCTTGGAAGAAGCCTCTAAGCGTGGCAAGAAGGGCACCTAGTGGCAGAAGAAGAATAAATAGGTAATAACTTAAACTGGACGAAATCTGCTGAAATAGTGCAATATATCTTCCAAAAACAAGGAAAATTAAGCCTATCCCAAGTCCAATTCCCACCGAAATTAAAAGGGCTTGTTTAAGGTATAATGAAATCTTTTCCACTCTGCCGTTTGCACGCGCCGAACTTATGAGTTTGGAAAGCGAGTTTGCCACACCTCCACTTGTCAGCACCAGCGCAAATGAATAAAGCGACATCACAAGCTGGAAAACGCCAATTCCCTCAATCCCAATCATATTTGTAAGTGGCAAGCGGAAAAACGCACCCAATAGCTTGCAGATTATTCCACTAATTAAAAGCACAATCGCGCCACTTGAAAATTTAGAAACCATAAAAACACCCACTTTCATTATTGACCAAAAGATTATTCCTTAATCTTCGTTTAAAATGTGGGAAAAAATAATTTTTATGCAAAATTTTTAAAAAGACTATTTACAATCGCGAAAAAATATGTTATACTAGGCTTAGAAAATAACAAAAGGAGAAAAAGATATGGCAGAGGTTGTGCACAGCAAATTCACACTTGAAATAAATAAAGATACAGCAAATAAATATGATGTTTTTCGCGATCAAAGTTCACTCCTTAGGACTTATGTTGCCACAAATGGAGAAAACGCAGAGAACTATCAAAAGATTTTGAACTTTATTCATGATTTTGTAAACACGAAAGAAATCAACTATCGCACTTATTTAGACGAAAATCTCGTTGATGAATATGTTAAAAATTTTAATGAAAAAGTGACAAAAAAAATACTTGACCTTGATGCTCCAATTTACGTTCCTGATGCAGAGGCAATTCATGAAGAACTGCAAAAAATCACTCAAATGGCTCCAAGCGCCGAAAAAGCAAGAAAAGCGCGTGACTTTGCTGTGGAATTTTATAATTGTTTCTATGAATGCGACAGAAAAAATGAGAAAAATGCAAAAAATATTGGTCTTGATTACTACACAAAATCTAATGGCTCATTTCAGAATTGGAAAGAGAAGGAAAAATAAATTAAAGCCGTGCAGAAGCACGGCTTTTTACATGGTATATTCTTTACCTTGATTCTTTTTTCTTTGATTTTCTTTTGCTTTTTGTCCTTGCATATCTCTTGTGTCAATATCTTTTTGATTAGGAATCACATCCACAATTTCCATGTCTCTTCGAGAATTATCCACGGTTTTGACTTCTATATTTTCCGCCTTTTTAACCTCTTTTTCAGGAGATTTTGTTTCCGTTTTTGGTGGAGATGGGATTTTGGCAATAACAACTCCGCCAGATTGCACTTTGCCCGCCTTTAAAGGCTTTGCGCCTGGATAAGACTTACTCTTTCCACCGCCACCGCCTTTCGATTTACCACCGCCTCCGCCAGCGGATTTTGCTTTATCTTCTTTTTTGTCAAGCGACTTTTTAACATCATCCAAATTTTCCAGTTTCTTGGCTTTTGGAGGCGCAATTGTGACCTCTTTATCCTCCATTGTGAAAATGCGCTCCATAGGTTTATAGTATTTCCTATAAATCTCAGCGACCTCTTTTTCCGCCAAGGTTTTAAGGTCGGCAGAAATATTTTTATCCTTAATAATCTTATCAAGAATAATTTTAAGTTTGGCATAGTTTTTCAAAACCGATGGTTTTTTAACGCCATAATCACGCATCACGCGGTTAAATTCATCCAAAACCTCTTGCCCTTTTTCGCCAAGCTTGTTTAACAGCGCCGTCATCCTTAAAACATAGATTTGCGAAAGAAGTTCAAGTAAGTCCTTATTAAATGCGTAGTCGGTTTTAACTTTAAGAAGAATGGCGTCCAAAGTGGAAAGTTCTTTGCCCGTATTTCCGCTGTCGTCGCCTTCCGCGTTAACAAACCAACCCTTCAAAACCGATTCAATAAATTTTTTGTCGCTTGGTCCCACCGTGCTTTCAAGAAGAGTTTTAATTTCCTTTTTCTCGTCAACATAGTCTAGTTCTTCAACAAGATATATTTTTGCGGTGGAAAAAGTTGGCATTTCCTCCACCTTAATCACAAATTTAAAGGTAAAATCTTTATAGTTTGAATGGCAAACCAAACCTTTATCCGACTTAAAGTCAACCACTTTATTAAGTTTCAAAAGTTCCGCTTTGACCTTATCTTCAATAACATACTCGCCATTAATATATTTACCAAGAAGATTACTTCTAAGCGCAACCTCCATGGAACTATATTTATCAAACTTTTCAACGACTACAGAAAAATCTTCCTTAACAGAAGTTTCCTCCTGTTTAACCTCTTGCTTTTCCTCCGCTTTAACCTCTTCGGTTTTGTTTTGCGTTTCGGAGGACTCCATTAAATATTGATATATTTCAAACGCTTTATCCTTTTCCATATTAAAATTATACCATAAATGGAAATAAAATCAAGAGATTTAAAAAAGATTTATCAGAAATTAACACAACTATTTTCTTAAAAATGTGATGCAATACGGTTTGTTTTTAAGGTCGTTAAGCGTTATGCCGTTGGCTTGACAGTCGCCGTTCTTGTTAAAAAGGCAATGCGCATTACATTCAATTTTAATCGTTTTAGAGTCGCGCTGAGGAGCGTATGACGGTGTGCGAGAAAACATATTCTTTGTTTTATCCACCACAAAATCTTCTCCCTTTTCAAACTTTCTGCAAGTGCAGGCGCGCGTGATGTCAATCGCCTTAGCCTTACAGGTATAACGGTCGTTATAAACACAACTTGTTTTTCTGCATCTAATATCCATATCTTCCCCTTCTCAAAAATTATTTCCCAAACCTTGACAATTAAACCGTTAATATATTAAAATTAGTTAAAAGGAGAAAAAAATGAAAGTTGTTTTACTTAAAGATGTGAAAGGCACAGGCAAAAAGGGAGAAATCAAAGAAGTTGCTGACGGATTTGCCACAAACTTTCTTTTTAAAAACAATATGGCAAAACGCGCCGACAACAACGCCATAAACGAGAACAATATGCAAAAAAGCGCGCAAAATTTTCATAAGCAAGAGGAGATTAAAGAGGCAAAAGCACTTGCCAAACAAATTGAAGGCAAACTTATCACTCTTAAAATTAAGTGCGGAGCAAATGGAAAAATGTTTGGCTCAGTGACAAGCAAGGAAATTGCCGACGCGCTTATTAAAGAAAACATCAAACTCGACAAGAAAAAAATCGACCTTAAAGAGCCAATTAAAAGTGTTGGTGTATATAAAGTTGTGGCTAAAATCTATCCTGAAATCTCCGCCACTTTTTCCGTTGATGTTCTTCCACTTTTAGATTAAAATTTAAAAAATCACGAAAAAATCATTAAAAAATGCGAAAAAATCGCAAAAAACCACATTTCTTGATAAATTTTTCCGTCTTTTATATATTTCAATAAAATTTGCCGGTAAAAAGAATTTCAAGTTTTTGTTTAAAAAAATATACAGAAAATTATCAAAATATTGAATGATAATCTCAAAACATTTTTAATATCATAATCAAAAAAATAACGAGTGTATCGTTATTTTTATTATCGCTTTATTGAAATTTAGAATATAAAAAAATATGGAAAAAGAGGATTTGATTTTGCTTGCAACTTACATTGCCATGGAACTAAGTCGCGATAAAGATTTCGATGACATTATTTTAATGCGCGATTTATGCAATCAAATTTGTTGTTCGCTATCGAACCTTTTAAACTGCAAAAAGAAAGGTTAATTTTCAAGTTTTTTAAACGCTTCCACAAATTCTTCTATGGATATACTTTCCGCTCTTTTCTTTAAAAAATCATCGCCAAATGTTTGTTTCAATTTTTCTTTTGAGTATAGTGTGGAAAGATTGTTAAGCAAGGTTTTTCTGCGCATGGAAAAAGACGCTTTCACAAACTTAGAAAACCTATCTTTGTCGACATCAAATCTTGTTTTCTTGTCAATTCTCACAACAGCCGAGTCAACATTCGGTGCTGGATAAAACATATCGCGCTTCACAATTCTTGTGATTTTTGCCTCGCCATAGAAGGCAATCATAACAGTTAAAATGCCGTAATCTTTTCCACCTGCCTTTGCCACAATTCGCTCTGCCACCTCTTTTTGCACCATAATGGTTAAAGATGTTAAAGCCTCACTCTCTTCCAAAAGTTTAAAAATGATTGGAGTTGTGATGTAGTATGGAAGGTTTGCCACAACTTTAAAAGAGGATAAGTTTTTCTCCACTTTTTTCATATCTTCTTTCATAAAATCGGTAAACACGAATTGCACATTTTCTAAATTTAAATTTTCCAGCGTTTCCCTTAAGTCTAAGTCTATTTCATAGGAAACAACTTTTTTTGCGCGCGTGGATAATTCCTTTGTTAAAGCGCCAGCCCCTGCGCCAATTTCCAAAGCAACATCATCTTGTGTTATGCCAGCATCCGTCACGATTGCCGACAGCAAATTTTTGTCGGATAGAAAATTTTGACCAAATTTTTTCTTAAAATTAAACATTTTTCACCTTTTTTATCAAATTTTAAACAATTTTTTTGCATTTTGAGTGGTAATTTTCTCCACTTCGTCAATTTTAATGTTTTTAATATTCGCAATTTTTTCGGCTATGAATGGCACAAACTTAGGTTCGTTTCTCTCGCCTCGATGTGGCTCAGGAGTCATGTATGGGCAATCGGTTTCCAGCATAATTTTCTCTATTGGAATTTCCTCCACCGTTTTTAAAACATTCTTTGCATTCTTAAAAGTTGTCACTCCGCCAAACGAAAAGGAAAAGGAAAGTTTCATAAATTCTCTTGCCATCTCCACGCTTCCAGAAAAGCAGTGCATAAGCCCGCCAAACTTTGCCCTATGCTTTTTCAAAATTTCAAGTGTGTCACCCATAGCGTCACGGCTATGCACAACAATAGGAAGTTTAAAATGGTTGGCAAGGTCTATCTGCTCAACAAAAACTTTTTTCTGCAACTCTTTGTTGTCACATCTAAAATGATAGTCCAAACCAATTTCGCCAACTGCCACCACTTTCTTATTCTTTAAGAGCGTTTCAAGTTTTTCAAGATAGTCATTTTCTAAATCTTCCACATTTTCTGGATGCACGCCAACAGTGGCAAAAACGTTTTCAAACCTGTTTGCAATTTCCACCTCTTTAAAAGAAGATTTTAAGTCGTATCCAGCCGTGATGATTTTTTCCACCTTGCTTAATTTCGCATTTTTCACAACCATATCTAAATCTTCATCAAATCTCACATTATCTAAATGCGCATGAACATCAATAAACATAATTTTTTCCTTTTAAATTAGTATAAATCATTTCTTTTTATCTGTCAACAATACACATAAAAATGTGGAAAAGTGGATAAATATTGTTGAAAAAATATCTTAATTTTCAATTTTTATCATATTTTTTCGGTTTTTTTGCGAATTTTTCATTATTTTTTTTATGATTTTTGAATTAATAAAATTTTTAGTGAATTTTCAATTTTAATAATAAAACAATTTCATGGCGAAAATGTGATTTTATATTATGCGAAAAATGTCTTTTTTTAAGCGTTAAAGCATAAAAATAAATATGAATATTTTTTGGCTTATGATGATGCTGTCTTCCATACTTGTCTTACTTATCACCAACCCTTCCGCCATGCTTTCAGAGATGATTGGAGCATCCACTGGTGCACTGGAACTTTGCTTTGAACTTGTGGCGGTCTATGTTGTGTGGTTAGGCTTTATTGAACTCATCGACGCCAGCGGTCTTTCAGATAAACTTGCCAAACTTTTAAGACCACTAATTAAAAAAATCTTCAAAGTGGATAATGAGGAAATTCAAAAGATAATCGCCCTCAATGTGTCTGCAAATATGCTGGGAGTTGGAAACGCCGCAACGCCGATGGGTATCCGCGCCATGCAAGCACTGGACGACGGAAGTGGAAAGGCAAATTTTGCCATGATTATGCTTGTGGTTATCAACGCCACTTCCATTCAACTTTTGCCAACCACGGTTATTGGGCTTAGGTCAAGCGCTGGAAGTGAAAACCCTGCCGACATCATTTTGCCAACGCTTATTGTGACGATAACCACAACGGTTTTAGGGATTCTTCTTGCGCATGGCGTGGAGAAACTTAGAAATAAAATGAAACGGAGGAAGAAAAAATGAGTGCATATATTCTTCCTATTCTTTTCCTCCTTTTGATTATCTATTGCATCTATAAACGCATAAACACCTACGACCACTTTGTGAAAGGTGCAAAAGGTGCAATCAAGCTTGTGGTTGACATCTTTCCATTTATCGCCTCCATTATGATTGCCGTCGCACTTCTTCGCGTTTCAGGAATTACAACTTGGCTGACAAGTTTGCTCACACCCGTTTTTAATTTTTTAGGTATTCCGCCAGAACTTACTGAACTTGTTTTACTTCGCCCTTTCACTGGAAGTGGAAGTTATGCACTTCTTGAAAATGTGCTGACAACTTATGGTGCGGACAGTTATATTTCGCGTTGTGCCTGCGTCATCATGGGCTGTTCGGAAACTATTTTTTATGTTGCCACCGTCTATTTCTCGCAAACAAAAGTAAAAAAACTTCTCTATGCCATTCCTGTTGCCTTAGTTTGCTCACTTGTTGGCACAATTCTCGCCTGCCTCATCTGCAAAGTGATGTAATTTTTTTTAAAATACTTGACTTACCCCCCCCCGCATGATATAATGGGGATAAGGAGTTATAATATGATACTAAAAATTGATCCAAAGTTTATTGAGGATACTGTTAAAAGAAACAATGAGCATGGATATGTCTATATTAAATATGGTGAGTTTGAGCCACGATTTGAAAGAAAAGTTGTTAAAGAACCAATTCCAGTTATAAGTAAAATTTTCCCTTTTCTAAAAAGAAAAGTAGTGAAAAATGTTAAAACTGATAAGCAAGATCTAGTAATGCATGAAGAAAAAGTAGATAATTTAAGAGCGAAAGGAGAATCAGCTCCTAAAACACTTCAAGACCAACTTGAGAAAATGCCTTATAGAAGAATTGTTAAGCTCGACGAAAATATTTATGGAGATTTATATGTCGGACATATGAAAGACCAAAAATACAACTTATTAACAAATCAAGGTGTTGTGATTGGACAGTATGATATGGCAAATAAGGGATATTATTATCCTTATATGAATGGTCTTCTTCCAAAAGAAGCCTCTTCGTCTATGGACAAACATCAAAGTTGCGAACCTATTGGGCTTGAAGATATTGTGGCAAATTATATGGCAAAAAATCCTGACTCAAAAGAATTCATTCCTCAAAACCTTTATGAAAAATTTCCAGATTTAAATGAACAAATAAATAAAGAAAGCCAAAAGATTAAATCCAACTCCAATCATGATTTTACGTTAAATTAAATTGATATAAATAAAAATTAAAAATAATTTAATAATTATAAAAATAATTAAATAATTTAAAAATCTTGAAAAATCGGTGTTAAAAAGCAAAAAAATCAATAAAAAACTGCATTTTTTGCAGTTTTTTTGTTATTTTTATTTAATATTTTATTTTATTTTTTCTAATTAAAATTTATTTTTTATTTTCTAAAAATTTTCTTGTTTTAAGTTCTTCCAAAAATTCGCCGTTCTGATTGTTTGTTGTAAGCATTGGCAAAACCAAAACTCCTTCCTTTCCATCTTTCACGCCCTCCACAAAAATGAGGGTTATTTTACCTTTGCCGTTGTCGGTGAAAAACATCTTTTTTATGGCAATATTAAATTTGTGACAAGTTGAAATTAATTCACAAGCGCGCTCTGCTGGATATGAACAATAAAATCTTCCTCCAAACTTCAGCATTTTGCTTGCCACTTCAACAAAACTGTTAAGCGTCAGTTCAACTTCTTGCTTTGCTGTTTTTTTGACAATGTTTTCTTTTGTTTCGCTCACTTTATGGTATGGAGGATTGGAAAAAACAACATCCACATTTTTATCGATATATTTTTTAAAATTCAAAACATCATCTGGAATAAGTTCCAATTTTTCTTGCAAGTTGTTTAAGTTGATATTTTTTTGACACAAAGCCTGCATCTCTTTTTGAATTTCAAAAATCTTTATTTTTTTGAACTTGTTTTTGGCACTGGCAAGAATGGAAACAACACCACACCCTCCGCCAATTTCCACGGCTGTTTCATTTTTCTTTATCTTCAAAAAGTTGGCAAGAATAACAGAGTCGGAAGTGAAGCAATAAAGATTTTTGTTTTGGATGATTTTAAGGTTGTTGCACTCAAGATCTTCCAGCCTCTCGCCTTCGCCCAAAAGACTATTCATCTCTTCTAAATTTGATTTTGTCAAGTTCATAGGTCTTAACCTCCACATCGTCGCCATTTGTGAACTTCACATCAACAAGGCGCTTCAAAAGGTCGTTATATATAACAATTCCCTTGCCATCCTCGGTTTTAACTTCACTGCCAAGTTTTGGCATGATTTTTATTGCCTCAAGATATACAGGATTTTCGTAGGCAAGGCAACACATAAGTTTTCCACAAAGTCCGCTAATGGAATTTGGATTAAGCGAAAGATTTTGATTTTTTGCCATTTTCATGGAAACATGGTCGAACTCACCAAAGTTCTGCACACAGCAACAAATTTTGCCACAAGGTCCAAAGCCACCCATCATTCTAACTTCATCGCGACTGCCAATTTGCCTAAGTTCCACACGCGTTTTGAAGGTTTCGGCAAGTTTTTTAACAAGTTCGCGAAAGTCCACCCTGTTTTCCGCCGTGAAGTTTATGATGATTTTGCTGTTATCAAAACTCGCCTCCACTTTAACAACTTTCATTTCAAGATTGAATGACTTTATGATCTCTTTAATTTTTGGAGCAAGTTTTTCTGCCTCTTTGTCGAATTCTTCAGCACGCTTAACCTGTTCTTTCGTTGCAACTTTCACCACATTTTTAAGTGGCGAAACAAGCTCGTCTGCGTCAATCATTTCGTTTGTTTTAACAACCACGCCCAAGTCTTTTCCTTTCTCTGTTTCCACAATCACATAGTCGCCCTTTTTTATCATTTGATTGTTTGGCGAAAAACTGTATATATGGTTGCTGTTTTTAAATTTCACACCCACAACTTCTATTTGCATATATATTTAACCTCCAAAATTTTTAGTAATAAATTGTCAATTGCCACTGGCAAATTGGCATTAAATTCCAATTTTTTTCTGAAAAATGTGATTAAATTAAGAATTTCACAAATTGCTTGCACCGAAAACTCGCTTTCGATCGACTCGATTTTTGGCAAAAACATCTTCATCAAGCAGTAATCCTTAATTTCAGTTTTAATTTTGAGCATATCTTCAAGACAAAAAGAATAGATTTTTAAAATCAAATCAATATCACCTTTAAATTCTTGAAAGCGCTTGGAAAATCTTAAAACCTGCGAACTGTTTTTTAAATCGCAAACAAGGCTGACAGCAAAATCAACAATTTCGTTTAAATTGGAATTTTTGCTGAGTTCCTCCGCCTTGCCAACATACCCCTCACACAACATACAAGCAAGTGGATTTTTACAAACCTTTTCAATCTCGCTGAGCGGAAGTTTTTCGATTGTGATTTTGTCGCACCTAGATTTTATGGTTGGAAGCACACGGTCGGCTTGTTTTGCGCTTATTAAAAAGTAAACATTCTTTGGCGGTTCTTCCAAAACCTTCAAAAGTTTGTTTTGTGCCTCTGTGGTGGATAAGTCAATATTTTCAATTATGAACACTTTGTTTTCCTTATTTGTTGGCTTAATGAAAACTTCGTCCACAATTTCGTTGGAATCGGAAACAAGAAGTTTCTCTTTGTTTTTTGGATAGATTTTAATGTCTAGGTCAGCGCCGTTTAACACTCGCTTATATTCCGCGCTGTTTTCATTCATAAGAGCATAGGTCTTATAGTTCAACATGAGCGCTGTTAAAATTAAGGTCACTTCGCTTGTTTTGTCATCCTCGCAATAAAAAAGAAGAGAATTTGAAAGAGGTTTCTCTTCCAATTTTTTAAAGAAATTTTGGTTTTTAATTATCTCGGCAATTTCCATGAATATATTTTATCACACTTTTAAGGAAATGTAAATTGTTTTAAAAAAATAAAGATGTTTACACTTTTTTTTGAAACATCTTTATTAAAATTTATTACTTTTAGGATATTTTTATTGCTTTTTTCCGATTTTTCTTGATTTTTAAAGCGTTTTTATTCTCTTTTTTCAAATTTATTTTGCGTTCGACAACTTTATATATTTCACCAATAAAGATAATTGAAATCGATAAAAGAAGAACGATTATCCAGCAAGACGCATCAAGCGAGGAAAGTTTTAGTAAGTCTTTAAAGCCAGTTGTTGCAATGAGAACTAGAAGTCCAAGCCCAGCACCAAGTGCAAGCGAGAAAAATTTGTTTTTAAATGGATTAGATTTAAAGCAACACTCTTTTGTGCGTGCGGTGAACATATAGAATAGTTGTATGAGGTTTAAAGTGTAGAACGCCATGGTCATTGCCACACTTTCGTTATACATAAACAAGCCAAAAATGTAGGCGCCAAGAGTGAGCAAGGTTTGAATCATGCCAAGCACAACTATGCTGACACCCACGCCGTTTGAAAACAAGCCACTTTTTTGACTTCGCGGTTTTTCCTTCATCACACCGCTTTCCACTTTCTCAACGCCAAGCGCTATGGCTGGAAGCGAGTCGGTGATGAGATTTATAAACAGTATTTGCACTGGCAAAAGAAAGGTGTGGTTTGGAAAGAGGATGGTTATGAAAAAGAGAGCAAGAATTTCCGCCATATTGGCAGAGAAAAGAAATTTGACGGTTTTTTGAATGTTGCTGTATATCTTTCTGCCCTGCTCCACAGCCACAACAATAGTGGCAAAATTGTCGTCAGTGATGATTAAATCTGCCACTTCTTTTGTGACATCGGTGCCACTTTTGCCCATGCCAATGCCTATGCTTGCTTTTTTCATGCTTGGAGCATCGTTGACGCCGTCGCCAGTCATTGCCACATTATGTCCATTCTTTTTAAGCGCTTCCACAATTCTAACTTTGTGTGCTGGCGAAACACGAGCAAAAACGCTTATCCTTTCCACAACTTTAGAAAATTCCTCATCAGAACATTTATCAATCTCTTCACCAGACATAACTTCGCTTTCATTTTTAACAATTCCAATTTGCTTTGCAATGGCAAAAGCGGTGTCTTTATAGTCGCCGGTTATCATCACAGCACGCATTCCAGCACCACGGCACTTTTCCACCGCCAACGTGATTTCTGGACGAGGTGGGTCTTGCATTCCACAAATGCCAAGAAAAGTTAAATTTTCTTCCTCGGTGCTTTCGCCTTCCTTATAGGCAAACGCCAAAACGCGTAAGGCATTTTTGCACATCTCAGCGTTCATTTTCATTATCTTTTTTCGTTCAACCTCTGTTATTGGCACAACTTGGTCACAAGTGGCAATTGTTGAACATCTGCCTAACACCCTGTCAAGCGCGCCTTTAACAAAAAGCACTTTTTTTCCATTAAAAATGTTTTGCGTGGACATCATCTTTCTGTCGGAGGTGAAAGGATTTTCATAAATGCGTGGAAAATCTAACTTCTCCATTTTCACGCCTCTAAGTTTGGCGTAGTTTAAAAGCGCGACCTCGGTGGATTCGCCAATATAGCCCTCCTTCCCCATTTGCCCATTGTTGCAAAGCGCCATATCGTGAAGAAGCAAGTTGAAAAATTCCGAGTTTTCCTCAAAATTTGCATAAATTTCTTTAACTGTCATCTTGTTTTGTGTGATTGTTCCAGTTTTGTCGGAGCAAATAACATCGCAACACCCAAGCGTTTCCACCGCGTGCATTTTCTTCACAATTGCTTTCTGCTTGCTAAGTTGCGCGATGCCTAAACTCATGATGATTGTGATAACGGCTGGCATACTTTCTGGAATGGCAGCAACCGAAATTGCCACCGCGGTTAAAAAGGCGTTTAAAATTTCATTTGGTCTTGCAATAACCTCTAATATGAAAGTGACTGTGGCAATTAAAAGAATAAGGTATGTGAGAATTTTACCAACCGATTGAATGTTTTTTTGAAGAGGCGTCAGTTCTTTCTTAGTTTCCTTTAAACTTTCCGCAATTTTACCGAACTCGCTTTCTTTTCCTATCGCCACCACCAAGCCCTTCGCGTGTCCATTTTCCACCACACTTCCGCAATACGCCATGTTTTTTCTGTCGGCAATCGCCTTATTTTCGTGATAGACAACCTCTGCACTTTTGGAAACCGCGTTACTTTCGCCCGTAAGGGTTGATTCATTAACTTTTAAATTTGTGCTTTCCAAAATTCTGACATCAGCAGGCACAATTGCTCCTGCTTCCAAAACAACAATATCGCCATGCACCAACTGGCTACTTGGAATTTTTTCCACCTTGCCATCTCGAAGGACCAGCGTTTCGGCTTCCGTCATTTTCTTTAAACTTTCAATTGCCTTTTCTGTTTTATGTTCCTGCACCACGCCGAAAATGGCATTCATAACAACAATGCCAAGAATGATAACTCCGTCCACAATTTCACTGGAAGAGCCTTCAATCGCGCCAATGATTATGGAAATGAGCGAAGAAAAAAGAAGAATAAGCACCATAAGTTCTTTGAGTTGAGCCAAAAATTTAAGGAAAAGATTGCTTTTTTTCTGCTTGGAAATTAAAAGGCTTTGGCTGTCTTTAAGCCTTACTTGAACCTCGTTGTTTGAAAGTCCAAACATACTGGACGAGAACTTTTTTAAACACTCATCAGCCGAAAATTTATAGAACTCCATTTTTCTCCCTTTTTAACAATATATCGTTGTCCAAAAAAATTTATGCACGCATTTCAAGAAAGACTTAAATTAAAAAGAAAGTGGCAATGCCTAAACAAAGAAGATAAATGGAAAACCACTTCAGTCCACCTTTTTCGGTCAGTTTCATCATGAATTTTATGGCAAAAATACCACTTAAAAAAGCAACAACAAAGGCTATTATTATGGCAAAAACAGGATAATTTATGGTTATCGCGCCTGTGCAAACTTCATAAATTTCCATAATAAGCGAAAGCAAAATGATTGGCACACTCATCAAAAAGGAAAACTTGGCACTTTCTTTTTTATCTGCACCTGCAAGAAGCCCTGCACAAATGGTGGAACCTGAGCGCGAGATGCCTGGAAAAACAGCAAAACCCTGTGCAATTCCCATGATGAGCGCTTGCTTATACCCAACGCCTTCCGTTTGCTTGTTTTTTGTTAAAAGTTCTGTCGCAAACAAAAGAACAGCAGTTATTAAAAAACAATATGGCAAAAATGCTCCGCCAAACGACGATTTAACAATAGGCATTAAAAACAGCACAATTATGCAAGTTGGAATGGTGGCAACAACAAGTTTCATGGCTTTTTCTGAAAGTGGATGTTTAACAAGTTCCCAAATATCCTTCCAAAAAACAACCACAATGGAAAGAAGTGTGGCAACATGAAGAAGAATGCTTATGAATAAACTTTCTTCCACGCCAAAGATTTCCGACAGAAGCACCAAATGTCCGCTGGACGAAACTGGCAAAAATTCAGTCAAGCCTTGCACCAGCCCCATTAAAAATAAAACAAGGAAAATTTTCATGTTTTCTCCTTGTTTTATTATATTTAGAATGTTTGAGAATTATTATGTTTCTTTGTCACTTTGTCACAAGTTCCTCTCGTTTTTCTTTCTTCTTTTTGTTGTAAACAAGAAGAATGATGAGAAGAATGATAAGCACGATGACGATTGCAATGATAACAAAGATATACCAATAATTTTGAACATTCAAAATGATATTTACATCATTTCCAATCACTCCAAACAATCCGCTATAGTAAGTTGGATTATAAGGCACTGCATGATAGATGTTTAAAACTGAATGTCCGTTAAAGTTGAAGGTTCCGTTGAATGGATTTTCCTCTGTTCCAATTGGCGTCCAGAACTTATCCACAAGGTCGATGTCGGCAGTTAAGATATAACTTGCGTGAGCATAATTTAAGCCCTGTGCGTTTTGCTCGCCATTATTGATTTTTTCCATGTAATAGGTCAAAGCTTCAACGCTGTTAATTTCATATGGACTTTCATTTGTGCCGTTGCCAATTTCTTCCATGAGTGAGGCTGTGTGATAGAGTCTTTCAAACTCAACCGTCATCATAAGCGAGCCTGCAAGGTCATTTTCACTTAAAAATCCCCTTGTAAAACTTAGGATGTTGCTGTCATAGTTGTAATTTTCCGTCACATCAATTGTGCCTTCTCTTGTGAGGATTAAAATTCTGTATACATCATAGCGACTATACGAAATAATGCTTATTGAAATATCAGAATTCAAGCCGCTTTCAACCACATTTGTTTGCAAGCCGTTGTAAACTGTGTAGCCAGCAAAAGTTGCGTTGTTAGTGTCGTTTGCGTTATAGATTATGTCTTTATCTGCAAATTCAAGTGAAACATAGAATGCCACACTGTTGCCACTAAAGGTTGGAATAACCTGTGTGCGTGAATTTGCCATATCCTGCGTGATTTCCATTTCAAAGTAATAGTAGTTGGTGGTTATGTTTGTTAATGTGATGTTTTCAATGTTCCAATCCACAACATAACCATAGTCGATTTCCATCATGAAAGTCACTCTGTCGCCAACAGCCACATTTGTTGTGTTTAAAAGTTTAACAAAACTGTCGTTAACATAGGCGCCAAGCGTTCGCATTTCCTGCGTTCCTGTTGGAGAGTTGATTTGCATCATCATGATTCTGCCGTTTGTGGCGTCATATTCATTAAACATGAGTGTGACTTGTTGCCCTTGAACATACAAGAGGAAAGTTGTGCGTGCAATTATCTGCGTGGTTATGGAAGAAACACTTGTGTATCTTTCGCCAGTGGAAAGGTTCTGCCAATATCTAATTGTGTAGCCATCATAGTTTTGAGCAGAAAGTGTGAAATTCATGGTGGTGTCAACAAAGCCTTCTGCATTCAAACTTTGCGCTCTTGCGTCTTGAACATCTTGCGAGATTGCCACTTCCACATTACCGCCGTAGATTTGAACATCCACGCGAGCAAAGTAGTATATTTGAATGTTCATGCTGATGATTCTGTCGTATGCATTTGTTGACCAAGGCACGCTTTCAGAGAAACTTTCCACATCTGTCAATGCGTTGTTGTTAACATCGCGTTGTTGTATGACAAACTTATAGAATCTATAGCCTGAAATTTCTGGCGCAACAATGGTTATGTCTGTGTCGAAAGCAACTTCAATGTAAAGTGGCATATCCTCGTTGAACCAAGAGTTATAATCATCAACGCCTTCAATCATATCTTGTGCGGTGGCGTTAATTTGAACATCAGGTATAATTTCAAAGGTTATCTGCGTTTTAAGATATACCCAATATAAGTAAAGCGAAATCACAATGTTGCCGTTTTCTTCTTCGTAAGCATTTTCGCTCATGATGTAAGTGCCAGTCTTTTCATCGAAAATGTAGCCTGTTTCCATGAAGTTGACAAGTGCGTTTCCTTCGGAGTTGATGTATTGATAGCCTCTGCCGTTGTCGTAGGTGTAGTAACCGCCAAAGTAATAGTCTTGTTTAGCTTGAACAACATTTAATTGTGTTGCATTAAATTCAAGCACATCGGTGTGAATGTTGTTGGCGTTTGCAATCGTTAAGTCGATTGGTGTGTGATATCGAACATTATCTATTCTTGCAATAATCTCGCCATTTAAATCTTCATCCACAAGAAGAACGGAATAGGTCTGTGAGGTTAGATTTATGGAAAGCGTTGTGCTTGCCGTGATCACCTCAACATCAAAATGGATAACATAACGATAGCCTGAATCTGTGAAGTCAAGTCTTGCCACTTCAATATTGGAAATGGTCAACACATCTTCGTCATATGTGAGCGACAAATTATATTCGTCAAGCATGAAACCAAGTTTAACATATGCCGTGATTGAGAAGTAGGAATCGGCAAAACTTGTCACTTTCATCTCCGAGAAGTTCGAGCCGTCGCTCCAAACTTTTCTTATCATCTCATCACTCTTATTAAGGAAGAAGTCGCCTCCGTCAACCTTAGTGCCATTTTCGTTATTAAAGGTTAAATCAAGAATGTATTTATTTGGCTTGAACAGCACATCAATGTTAACATCTGCGCCATAGCCGATGATGTTGAAAAGATGATAGATATAGTAAGTTCCGCCATTTTCTGTCACTTCGCTCACTCTGACCACGCTGACATTTGTGCTGTCAATCACAAGACTGCTGAAATAATATCCACTCTTTTCAGCCATGATTTTAAGATAAACATCGTGACCAGTGTATGAAATCACTGTGAAATCTCTCACACTGTTAGCTTGCCCTGTTGTTTGGTCAAAAGAGTTTGCATCATAGTGAACTCTTGTTCCACCAACATAGCCAAATTGGTTAACCGTCTCGCCATTTTCGCCCACCAAAGTGATGTTGCCAACCTCAGTGTCTAATTCATGATAGCCGTCAAAGTCTATATACGAAGTGATGTTGATGTTCACTTCATTTGAAGTTAATGCCACAAACATTGTTTGAAGAATGCTTGAAGCATCAAAATCTGCTGAAGAAACTTCAATCTCAATCATCTGTTCGGTGGAATTATCACGCAAAATGTAGTTATATGAGCCGTCACGATTGATAAAGCCGAAGCCTGAATAGGTGTAACCATCTGGCACTCTTAAATAGATTGTGGTTGACGCGCCATAGAAGAGTGTCATGCTGGTGATTGGTGTTAAGGTGTCGTCAAGATAGAACTCTGCAGAGGTGATTGGCTGATAAATTTCCTCTTCGCCTGTGCCGTCGTTCAAAGTGTAAACATCATATGCCACCAAATTAATGGTAAATTCGCGAGTTGAGAACACAGCGTAAATTGTTTCATTGCCTGCCACAACATAGTTATGAGGATTTTCATTTGTGAAAATGTTTTGTCCGTCTCTCGACCAGCCTGCAAAGCTATAATCGCCTTGCGTTCCTGCTGTTGCCGAAAGAGTGACAGAAGTGTTAAACAATGCACTTGCCGACGCACTTCCGTTAACAGTTGCAGTGTTGTCGGTTCCTGTGACAATTTCCATGTTTTCGTCATAGACAATTGTTTCCACTGTTATTGTGTAAGACTCTCGTGTTGAGGACACAACAACTTCGCCGTCGGTGGCGATGCTGGAAACTTGAATGTGGAAATATCCAAAGTATGCATTGTTTCCGTCAGAAACCGCTTCAAATGAGGTTGTGAATTCTGCAGAATCTGCGTTATCCATTCGATAGCCTGCTATATAAAGCACATAGACATCAAGCGTTTCACCAGTTCTTATTTGTGTGGAATAATTTTCTGTTTCCACGCCAGAGATAACAACCGTGTCGATAACTTCATTGTCGTCAAAGATGATGGAAACTGTGTTCAGCCTTGCTTCGCTTTGCACAGTGAAGGTGACATCACTTGTGATTCCTGAAATTTCCACTGTGACAGTGCCATTATTTTCGTTGTAAGTGAAACTAGCGTCAGAAGTCGATGTTAGGTTAATAAAGTTATAGCCTGTTTCCATGGTAATCTCAACCACAACATCCACATCAGAAGCAACATCGAAACTGTTTTCTGTGACAGTTATCTCTTCACCATTGGCAGTTTCGGCAGAAACTTGGAAATGTTCGCCACTAAAGGTGATTGTGTTTGAAAGTGGCGCGCTTGTTGCTGTGATGAACACTGCAGGTGGTGCTGGAACGGAATAGGAAACAGAAACTGTTTGACCATTTTCACTGTATGCAACATCGCCATTTTCATTTTCAGTGCGATAGGAAATTGTGTCGATTTCATAGCCATCACTTAAAGTCAATTCAAATTCCAAATTTTCGCCAAAGGTTAAGTTTTCAAAGATGTATGTGCCGTTATCTTCGCGATAAGTGAAGTTGGAATTTGCAAATGATATATGCTCGTCAAGCGTTAAAGAAACCGTGTTTCTTTGAATTGTCCACTCAGCAACAAGTGTTAAGGTTTCGGTGGTGTTCAAAACAGTTACACCTTCATACCTCACGCCGTCTGAGAACCATCCAGCAAAGTCATAGCCCGCACGGATTGGAGTTTCTTCCCAATCGAGTGACGAGTTAAGTTGGTTTTGATATCTCACCAAAATCTCTTTATTTTGTGCGCCGTCGTGGTTATAGTCCAAAATAACCGTCACTTCTTCGCCGATGAATTCTGGGGTTATCAAAATTTCATAAGCGCCAGTGATATCATTTCTTAAAATGTAGTTGGAAAGAAGTGTTGTGTCAAAATCTATGCTTGCAACTTGGTCGGCATTATTGAATGTAAACGCACTAACTTCAAAGCCCAGATATTCAATAACATCAAGTCCGCTTGCCGTCATTGCACTGATTTGGTCGTAAGTGGTGTTCCAAACATAGAGGTTGGTTGAGGTTTCAATGAAGTCGCCGGAAACTGTGATGTCGCCAGTGTAATCAGTTAAATCAAGAGTTATGGAAACATCATCATACGAAAATTTTATTGCAAGATATAAGTGGTCTTGTAAACTGTTTATCACAAAAGTTGCCGTGTCCTCGCCGATCACAATTTGAATGTTGTTTTCTTCATCGCCATTGAAATATTCCTCGCCTGTTGTGCTGTTGAAAAATCCTATAATATTTGCGTAGTCGTTCAAGGAAACGGTTATTTCCACTCTCGCGCCATAATCTCTTGTGGAGGTATAGGATGCTGTGGTCATGTTGTCGTCATCCACTTGAACGGAAGCAAAACTTGTGGAATAAGTGCCATTTTCATCTTGAAGTTGCACGTTGATGTTGTAGGTATCACCCGTCCAGTTGGCAACAAATTTGATGTTGATGCCATCGGCATTTTCAGGAGAAGCATAGTAGTAGCCAAGATAGTTGTTTGTGTCGTTTTCAAATAGATATGTTAAGAATGAAACTGTTTTTGAATCGTTGCCCACAGTCACTTCGTAAACACCAGCATTGTAGGATGCATTCATGTTTGCCGAGGTGATTGCACTTTGCAAGAAGTTGTATTCATCTGTGCCGTCTGTCACGGAGAAGTTCATTGACCAATGGCTGAATGTGCTTCCCTCTCTGCCAGAAAGTGAAATTGGGAAGTTGTTTGTTGTGCTTGTGAGTGCATCTTGCGAGTTGGAAGTTAAATTTCTTGAAGATGTGAATGGATAGTTGAGAGTGGAGATAAGTTCACGCCCCGCAAGTTCCACATCGGAAACGATTGTTTCGCCATCGCGCTCGCCGTAGTCGAATGTCAAATTCACCGTGACAGCCAAGATTGTGCCATAGCGATAAGGTGTGACAACATAGTTAAGTGCATCATCTCCGCCCAAAACAAAGTTGACATTTTTGCCTGTTCCAATCATTGCGTCCTCAAAACTTGCACTGGAAACTTCCACATTGTCGCCTGCAACAAGATTGCTTAGCCCAAACATAACTTGAGAGTCGTCTGTGATTTCAATATCCACATTTCCGTCATAGGCCTTTGTGAAGATTTCATTTAAAGAAGTGTCGGTTTGAGCAATAGAGAGTGTGCGTGCGGTTATCGTTAGTGTGGCAAGAAGTTGTGCGTTTGCTGTGCCGTCTGAAATAAAGGAGTTGATTTCAAAATCGCTGGAAGTAAACTCATAATCAAGCATATATTCGCCAACTTCCAAATGTCCACTTGTGGAGTTGTTAGGACTGGCAACGCTGAGTGAGAAGGAAATTCGAGAAGTGTCATAGTCGGTTATCTCGCCAAGGTCAAAATAGAAAGTGTTTAAATTGTAGGAATTTCCATAAATTGCAGACACGCTTTCAACATAAACATCAAGAGGCGCTTTTGATATTTCGCCAACAACTTGAGTGCCTTCTTGTGTGGTTAAGTTGATGTGATAGTTAGAGTTGTTGCCAACTGCTTCAGCTCTATATTCGCCTACATAAATTGCCACTTCATTTTCTTCGTCATAGAAAGTGATTGTGAGAGACATCTCGTCGCCAACAAGTATGCCGTTTAAAACATCGCTGGCATTAACATAACTTAAAATTGCCTCTTTGTTGTCGAACACTTTGCTGATTGTGGTTGAACCAAAATATAACTCTATTGGATTCACTCTTGCAACAAATGGTGAAACAGTGTTATTTTTACCGAACACGATGTCGAAGTTGTCGCAGTTATACGAATCAACATAAAGCATATAATCGCCGACATTCAATGCTCCGCTCATGTTTTCAAACCTAAACTGAGCGGTGATTGAAGAATCATATATGCCAAGTTTTTGATAAGAGCCAGATGTTTCATCATAGCCATAGATGTTCACTGCAAACTCTCGACTCGCACCCAAGTTTTGCGAAGAGGTTAAACGAAGAAGGTAAGTTTCCTCTTCTTGATTATTGACAAATTCAATTTGGTCGTAGGTTATGCCGTCATAGGTCATCGACAAAATTCTTCCTTCATCCAAATTGCTTGAAGTGATTTCATCAAGTTCGCTGGCAAGAAGATATAATCTTCCAGTGGATGCCACAATGCGATAAGCGCCGTTAGGGCTTGTATCGGAAACTGAAGAAACCGTGTAGTTTCCGTTATCGACAACTTCACCACCAGTTATGTGATAATAGCCAACAATTGAGCCAGCTTCTCTTGTGTAGCGCATCACAATGGTGTCGCCAAAAGGTGTGCCATAATTTCTTTCAAATTGATTTACCCTGCTTTCATCTGAACTGTATGTGGTCATATAAAGCCCATCAGTTGTGAAAAGGAAGTCAAGTTCATAAGGAATTATGTTAAGTTCAAGGGTGTCGCCGTTGGCAATTGTGATGTTATAGTTTGTGCTTTCCACTTGAAGAGAAACTTGATATGTGTTAACATTCAAATTGTTGGAAGTGGAATAGCTTGCATTTGAAATTTGAACATTTGAAACTGTGTATTGCGTTGAAGAAACAGTGATTCCGTTTTCTGCCGTCACCACAAACTCAAGTTCGCTGTTGGCATTTATGTAGCCATATTGATAACTTGTTTCGGAAAGAGCGATTGTGGCGTCTGCCTTTGTTATTGAGCCTGTGAAAGTGTCGTTTACAAGCACATAGTTAATGGCATCCGTTCCACTTAGATAGAAAGTGATGTCAAGGTTATCGCCTGCATTAACGCCAGCAAAAACACCTCTAAGTTCCACATCATCGCCTGAAATTTTGCCATTAAAGTCGGTTATTGTTAAAGTGTTTGTGCCGTCGTAAACTTTGGTGAATGTCATGCCTTGTAGGTCTATCTCTAATGGGTTAATTGTGAAGTAATAGTTATCTGCAAGTGCGATTGTTGGATAGTTTTCACTTTGCGAAGAAAGTGAAAGTTTGTATGCGCCAGCGTTTTCAAAACTTGTTTGGTTTTCACTATAGAAAATATTAAGTGAAGTGATATCGGAAAGAGCGCTGTTGTCTAAATATACCTTAGTGTTATCGCCACTTATGCTGAAGAAGCGAATTTCACTGGAAAGCTGAGTTTCGCCAGCTTCAATTTGCAAAGTGAAATCTCCAAGCGTCACTTGCAAAGAGTAAGCGCTTCCGCTATAGTCTTGCGTTAAAATTAAAGTGTCTTGAATTTCAAGATAGATAGCATTTGTTTCACGGCTGATTTCAAAACCATTATTATCTTCATTAATATTAACAGTGATGTTGCCGTTTGCATAAGTTGTGCTGTTGAGCGTAAGGTCATATAGCCCTCGCACGCCTTGCACTGCACCAACTGGAACATATTGCACTTCAAAAGTGTCGCCCGTTTCGGTGTAGGTTCTCGTTTCTGGATAGTATGAAGCAACTTCGTCTAAAACGCTTATCACAATGTAACTTTCTGGAATTTGAATATTGTATTCATAAGGTGTTATTGTGAAAGATGGAAGATTGACCGCTGTGAAATTGAAATCATCGAAGGTGGAGGAGCCAATCGAAAGCGTGTAGTTTGCTTCGCTTGCATAGAAGTAGCCCTGAGGGTTCATATTCACGCCGTTAGCATTTGTTAAACCTAGCACCAAATTATATGAAGAAATTTCAAATATGCTTGTCAAATTCTCATCGCTGTCTGTCACCGAAATTCCAATTGTGTCACCACTTAAATTGACATTTGAAAACAAGGAAGAGTTAAGTTCGCCATAAGTGTAAGTTGAATCCATGGTGAATGTTAAAGTTGCGTCACGCTTTAAAATCGAGCCTGTTGTCAAACTTTCAGAAAGAGCATAGTTACCATAATTGTTTCCCTCTGTTGCCGAAAGCATGAGGCGAACGGTCATGTTGTTTCTTGCATGATAGTCGCTGTAAGTTGCTGTGATGTAAACACCACTGTAAGTTTCAAGGTCCTCAATTCGATTTCCCAATGTGTCGAGATATAAAACATCCGTTCCGTCATACACCTTAACGAAATTGAAAGAGGAAACATCAATCTCTTGCCCAACAATCTGCATAGAGTAGTCAGTGGCAAATGCGACATCAGTGTAGTAGTTATTGATTTCGTTATTTTCGCTTGTTGCAAGGAAAGTGTAAAGCGCGCTGTTTATGGCAGTGGAAATTGGCTCTGAGTTATAGAAGGAAATTTGAATTGCACTTAATAGTGGTCTTATAATATTCAAAATTTCCGCGCGTGTTATCTCGCTTCCTTCGCTGACATCATAAAGCGAAAGAGCAATTGTTTTGGCAGTTTCAGTGCCTGCCAAAATCACCAAGTTGCCATTGCCGTCAAGGTGTGCTGTGTAGCCATTCACGTCATATTCCACTTCAAGATTTTGTGGATTTTCTTCTGTCGCCGTCCAACTTAGCCTTAAAACATCACTTGCGGTGATTGTGAAAGAGCCAACAACTGTTGAGGTTAAGTTTTCTTCAAAATCTGTTTCGCCATCGTAAAGCATAACATCGTCAAAGGAAACTGTGAAGTTGTTGTTATTTAAACTTGTGAAACTTGTTAGGAATAAATCATACTCACCAATGTCTTCGCCTTGTTCTCTATTTAAATTAAGTGTGATTTGCTCCACAGCGTAAAGGTTGAAAGTTAAGTTGCCGTCTTGGGCGTTAAATTTCTTACTTAAAGCAATTTCGTAGGCACTTAAATCAAGGTTATATTTATCAATCACATATTCAAAAGTTAAATTTGTGCCATTGTTTTCATAGAAGTTTTCGTCTATCGCAAAAACAATTTCATATGTGCCTGCATTTATTAGCGATGTGACAGGAAGAGAGTTGTTTGTGATTTGAATTTCAAAACCGCCTGTTTGACCGTAGCCATAGAGGTTTGTTTGTGTTTCATATTCGCCTGTTTCACTGTTATAGATTTCATAGGTCAAGTTGACGCCGATTTCTAAGATATGGTCAGCACCGTCATAGGTTATTGGCGTTTCTCCCTCGAGTGTGGCTCCAATAATTCTTATTGGCTTTAGGTCAACAACGAAACTTATCTCCTCGTTTGTTATGCTTGTTCCGCTTCCCTCGTCTAAGATGCCAGCATATTCATCTTTAATCTCCACGGTTATTCTTATGGTGTATGTTCCATTATCCAAAAGCGAACCACCATTTTCAAGTTCAAGAACTAAGGTGTAGAAACTGTCGCTTCTTGCCACAACACCATTGTTGAAAATTATTTCATAATTATAGGTGAACATTTCATTTTCATCGTCGTAAAGTTGACCTACCTCTGTGGCATAAACCTCGTTGAGTGCGCCAACCGATTCGGTGAAAGTTAACCCAAGGCTATTGACGCTTATCTCACCAATTCTCCAATATGCCTTAAACATGATTGGTGCGAAGATGTTTGAAGTGTAGCCAACGTATTCTCCATTTGAGCCTGTGAAAATTTGCTCGTAAGAAATTTCATTTCCAGAGCTTTCCACAAACATGAGCCTGGAAAGTTCCAAATAGTCCGCCGTCACCATAAGCACATCATCCGCTGTGTCAACGCCAAGTTGAAGATAGGAATAAACTCTACCGTCTTCAATTGGTAAATTCATGTCATATTCCACATAAACAAGGTCGGAATAGGTTGCATAGAATGTGAGTTCTGTTAAAACGCCTTCTTCATATTCAAGTTCCTCAGTGTTAATCACAAAGTCGCTTCCAACAGTGCCTTCGCCAGTGAATTCATAAATCTCCTCTTGCCCAAAGCCAATGATTCTCGTGTATTCATTTAAATATGCACTGGAAACTGAGATGTTGATACCTGTCACCGCGCCACCGCTGTATATCACTGGATTTGCGCTGTTATTGTTTTCCAAGATGAGAAGAAGTGTGCCACCGTCTTCAGTGAAATATCTTCCGTTATCAAGTCCGTTTTCGTTGGATATGGTTAAGGTGGAGGCGCCGTCAAGAGAATATGTTATGCCTGTCACCACGAAAAGTTCTTCAGTTAGTTCTTCTGGTAAATCTAAATTCATAATAAAGCCATCTTCATCCTTAGTTAAGAAACTGGAGTCTAAGGAAATTCTGCTTGTGTCGTTTATGTTATAGATTGTGAAGTTGAAACTTTCGTCAAGAATAACATTATAGTTTGCTGAAACGCTGTATGGAATTGCCGTTCGGTTGATTACACGAGCGTTATTAACAATGAGATAGTTATCACTGTCATAGAAATTGAACAGTGTGTCCACATCGGCGTTGCCAGTGTTTGAAGTTGTGATTTCAAGATGAACATATAGGTTCGAGTCGGTTTGATAGTAGTAGTAATCAAGATAGTCACTGAAAATATACTCCTCTTCGTCTGGTGCAGTCCAGTCAACAGAAACGGTTTCTGCGTTAACATTGAAGAAAGTGGAGTCGACACCTGAACGGTTGGATATTTTCAAAATATCCACAAGCATATATGCGTAGCCAAGAGTTATGTAGTTTCTTCCGCTTGTGTCAACCAAAATGGAATAGTTGTTAAGAATGCCTGAAGTGTTGCCTTCAATGTAAGCACGCACTTCATAGCTGTTGTTTGGCGTCATATTATATGGTGCAATTGTGGCAATCGAAGAAATTGAAACATCGCTATTCACCGTTTGAGAAGTGGTTGAACTCATTTCAAACTGAGCTGGAGAATAAACATAAGTTCCGCCTTCACTTGAATAGAGCGTGTATTCTGCTGACTGATTTAAAATGTCGTAACTAAACAGCATAAGAGAGTTTGCCAAAACCTCTTTTCTCTCTTGGCGAACGCCTTCTAGATCCTCAACATTTTCGTCTTGCCCATAGTAAGTGGTGTTATCAAAATATGCCAAATAATCTTCATAATTCCAATTTCTAATTTCATTAAATTCGCCCGCTGTGGAATTTAAAAGAAGGAAGTATTTCATAAATTGGTATTCATAAATTTGGTCATATGTTAAATCTACGGTGCTTTCATCATTTGCTTTAACACTGTTTGCAAGCGCTTCAAAGGTGCCAAAGGACTGATAGCTTGCCACCGTTTCGCTGTTTTCAATTTCTCCAACAAGATATTTGATGTTGGCAAGTTGCAAACTATAATCGTCGCGAGGAGCTAAGGATAAATCTGCCACTGTGATTTCAAAATTCAAAGTGAAATACAACACTTGAAGCCTGCCGTTTGAATATCTTTCCGAGGAATCGGTTAAAGTGATTGTTCCGTTGATGGAGTAGTTTCCAACATTGATATTTTGTAAAATGAAATTGTTATTAGAATAGGAAACATCATCGTTATTTGCAAATTCCATGGAAACTTCCACATCGTCATAGATGCAAGTTAATTCTTCACCAATTGTGATGTTTGCGCCTTGGAAATTGAAATAGGATAGAGGCACATTTGTTTGAACGCCTGTGTAACTTGTGGTGAAAGAATTTTCCACACTAACATCCGCTTCGCCGTCATAGATCCAAGTTGCATAAAGCGTGATTGCGCCCATAGACGCCATTTCTTCTTCGGTGTAGTCGCCAGTTGTGTAGTCAACAAAGCCAGAGATACCCGCGTTTAAAATTGCGCCGTCGCTGACTCTGAAATATTCCAATTTAACGTCGTTATCTGCTGGAAGGAAATAGCCGTCGAAGATGAAACCATTTCTTTCTGGCACGATGTCGCTAAGCCCAGTGATTGCTGTGTTATAGGTTATTCCAGAAATGATGTGTTCCTCTTCGCCTTGATAATTTCCAGAGTTAAACACCAGCCTTATGTTATATTCTTTTGCTTCCCAAATGGCATAAAGTGTGATTTCATCATCTCCCTTTTCGCCAGTTCTTAAATTTGAAACATCTTTGTTTGGTTGATAGGAATCTCCTTCGCCGTCAATTTGAGTGTTCCATTCCACAAAGGAATATCCCGTGATTGCAAAGCCATTTTCTGGCAAAATTACGCCTATGCCATAAGTTGCCACAACGCTTTCTGTTCTTCCAGTTGCCACGCCATAAACAGAACTTCCTGTTTCTCCTTGGTCTGCGCTGTTGAAGTTGATGGTGTAGGTGTTTGCCGTCCATGTGCGAGAAATTGTGATTTCATAATCATATATTCCGAAGTTTTCGCTGTCTTCGGAAACCGCAAAATCGGAAGTGAAATATGTTCTGTCAATTCTGTGATATGTTAATGCGATTGGAGTTGTGTCGTTCACAATCCAGCCATTTGCATAATAGCCGATAACATCATAGAAATGTTCGTTCAAAACCACGCTGTCCATGTCGCTGACAAGATAATACCTATTATACTCTGCCTGTGGAGCAGTGCTTTGTTTTAAATATTCAGCATTAAACTCAAGGTTGGTTTGTTCGTTGTAATAGAATTTAAGTTGAACAGTTTCGCCTTTAGGAATTTGATTTCCGTCAATATCCGTCACATCTAAGTCTGTGCCAGAGTTGATGTTAACCAAAATCGTTTTTTGTTCGATGATTGGAACAAGATATATCGTTTGATTTTCAAGTTCAACAATATCGTTATAGAAAA
>ERZ1643247.640-NODE-640-length-41023-cov-7.288835_pt1 | contig 41023 bp, 24 predicted proteins | sample MGYA00579264_ERZ1643247 | MGnify/ENA primary metagenome ERZ1643247 (study PRJEB29033, sample SAMEA4952262) | chicken gut metagenome | biome: Broiler Chicken; feature: Gastrointestinal Tract; material: Caecum | place: Ireland | collected 2018 | study: Broiler... | reverse complement strand
GTTGTCAGAATAAGCCGCCGTTACTTTCAGGCCGTCAAGATTCAGTTCATCTCCTGCTGTGTAAGTTGTTGTTGTCGGAGGTGTTACGCTGATTCCTGTCAATGTAACTGTCTCGCCTCCGGTGTATTCCAGAGCGTCAATTACTTTCTGAAGTTCTGCTGCCGCCGCATCCGCGTCTGCTGTAGTTTTCACACTTTCAAGCGCTGCTTTTGCTGTTGCAATTGCTGCCTGAAGATCTGCCTTGCTTGCTTCTGTCAGCGCATTCATATCAATCGTCTCAGCAGAAGCAATGGTCTGCTCCAGTTTGTAAGTGCTTACATAGTCGTCATCACCGTATGCTCTCTGCAGTGCGTCATACTCTGCCGCAGTAACCGGCATTACATAGCCGTGACGGTACTTATGTTCGTCTGTCGGCATACTGAACTCACTTTCATCCAGCATTCTGAATTCACCGGACTCCAGATCCGTCGTAATCATCGGATAGTAACCGCGGTTTGTAGCAAACCGGTCGCCCATCAGGCACCACTGCTCCTCGCCGTTTGCGTTTCGCTCATTCATCTTGAAGATAATCGGTCCTTCCAGAAGACCCACATTCGGATCTGAAGGCGCATCCTTGGAAAGGGTATCGGATTCAATCGGCGTAAACTGACCGAGAATAGAATCTGACTTGTCGATCATGATTCTCGAGTTCATCTCATTCTTCGTGTAACGATAATAAGTTCCGTTATTCTCGATCATTGTAGAATCAATTACTTTGATCGGTGTACCGTCTTCCATCTTACCGCCGGAATGATAAACCTTTGCATCCGTGAATGTACGGAAGTCTCTTGTCTTTGCATAGTAAATTGTATGGTTCTCATACTCCTGAGCAACTTTTCCGTTTTCATCCAGCTCAATGGATGTTGCGGACCAGTATACCACATACTCTCCTGTGGATTCATCATAGATGAATTCCGGAGCCCATGTACATCCTGCATTCTCCGGCGCGATCTCCGCGATCCACGGCTCGCTCCAGTTTACAAGGTCGTCAGACTCCCATACCACGATGCCGTGGCTTCCGCTTCCACCTGCATTCGGCCAGCTGTTGTTATGATAAATACTAAGATCGGTTGCGATCATATAATACTTATCTCCTTCCGGTGAACGGGCAATAAAGTGATCTCGTAAGCCGCTTTCACCGATATTGCTTGTCAGCACTGCGTTACCGCCGTTGAGCTCTGACCAGTGGAGACCATCCTCGCTGATGGAGAAATAAGTCTGCTCATGGGATGCCTTAGATTCATTGCCGATAAAGTGTACGAACAGATAACCTACATAATCATCTTCTGAAACCGGTTCAGCAGCTGCTTTAACCGTTACATCATATGTCTTTGTTACAGATTCCTGTCCGTCTTTTGAGAATGTTGCCGTCAGTTCCACCGACTGATCGGAACTTCCTCTTGTAATGACTCCTGCCGGTTTGCCGTCAACCTCGGTTGAGGTAATGATACTGTCGTCAGAAGATGTCCATGCAATGCTTACTCCGTCCTTTTCAGAAGGAAGGGTAATATTGCCTTTGATATTGTCTGCATCCGGGATCTCAAATGTGTCAGCTACCCGCTGTACATCCTCCAGCATTGCAATACGGTCTGCTTCTTCCTGCTGGTAATTATGCGCGATCTCCCAGTCGGACATTGCATAATCATAAACTTTTACATTATCAAAATAACCACGGAAATACTGATCCCCGCTATAGAATGATTTTCCGAGATAAGCCTTTAAGCCGGTTCCGAGATCAGACATGCTGATCGTTACATTCTGCTCGGCGATTTTATCACCGTTGCGGTAGATGCTGATGTTATCCGGTCTGATGACCAGTTTCAGGTTCATCCATGTACGGCTGCTGTTCGGATATACGCTGCTGTAGGAAGCAGTCTGCTCTGAACCGTAGCTGTTAGCAGTCATAGAAAGACGCATGGCCGTAGGTTCCACTTTCAGGAAGATATATTTATTGCTGTCCTGTCCAATGGCAAATACAAAGTAGTTGCCCATTCGGGTTACTTCATTCATATCAAAAGATATGGTCATTTCATCCTTGCCATCAAAGAATTTTTCCGGGAACTCCAGATAACTGTCATGACCGCCCATTCCATCGCCATCGTCTCCATCCAGGTAAAGTACCTGGCCATAGGAATCATCCTGTACATAGGTCGGCTGGCCCTTAAGGGTTGCATTATTGTTGCCTACGCTGTCCTTAGCAACATTGCCATCCAGTTCTTCGTCGAAGTTGTATTCGAGAGACGGGGTTGGGTCCGTATATTCTCCTTGTACTTTAACAGTTACATTAAACTGTGAACCGCCCTGAATGAACTCTTCATCAGAAAGATTCAGGATCGGGTCGCCTTCTGAATCAAAGAATACCGGTTTAACATAGGCGTGACGGCATGCATCGTAAAGCGGATCTCCGCTGTGTGTCGCATGCTGGGCCGCCGGACGCGCATGGTATACAATTACCAGATTATCGTTTTTATCCGTTGTAAAGGAGTTATGTCCCGGTCCGCAGAGTTCGTCATTGAAGTCTCCGCTTGTAAGAATCGGGTACGGCGTTTTCGTCCAGCTGTCTTTCTCTGTCAGATTGTCCTTTGCATTTGCTGTCATAAGTCCCACACAGTACTCCGCGCCGGTAGCTGCGGCTGAAAACGTCATGTATACTGTATCGCCCTTTACAAATACCGCCGGTCCTTCATTAACCGCAATGTTTACACATTCCCAGCTGTATTCCGGCGTTGTAATAATTGTAGCCGGGCTTGTCAGCTGTGTCGGATTATCCGGATCAATCGTTGCAATATAAATAGCACTGTTGCCCTGGGTCTTATCTGCCCATGCAAGATAATGATTGCCGCCTGCCTCAAAGTATGTCATATCCAGAGACATTACCGCCAGGCAGTTCCTTTCATCCCCTTTCATCGGGGTTACACGGCCAACCAGTTCCCATGAAGCCGGATCTGTAATTTTCTTAGCATCCTTGCATCTCATCATAAACGGACGGATATCAAAGCTGTATCCATTTTCATCTACTGCCGCCGTACTGATGAAATACCAGTAATCACCGATCTTATGAAGTTCCGGCGCCCAGATAAACTGGCCGTATCCCTGGACTGAGCTCTCATTCCAGATTTCGATTTCCTGTGCATCTGCAAGGCCCTCGATTGTATCCGCCTCACGGATTACCAGTCTGTCGTAACCGTCTGCTCCTGCTTTGCCGTTTACCGGATAAGAAGCAGTAAAGTAATACTTTCCACGCTCCTCATCATATGTAATGCACGGATCCGCACGTTCTTCAATCAACGGATCTTCTGCATCTGTAAAATATGCAGAACCGCCGACAACACCTGTTACAGAGTATTCCACGCCCTCGCGGCTGGTATCAATCTTTGCAAGATCATCAGAATCCCAGCGGATGGAATAATCCTTTATTGTGCCGTCTGAATAAGTGGCTTTCACTCCTCCGCCCTTGGCAGCCTCGTTCAGAGCTTCTTTAATCTCTTCAGTTGTTGCATCCTTCTTTACCGTAACTTCAGTGGGACGTGTATATTCGGCCTCTGTGTTATACGGATTAGTAAATTTGGCAGTTACCTTGTCATATTCAGCCTGAGTCAGCCCGATTTCAGATGCCCATGTGGCATATTCCGGCGCATTCTCCACAGTCGGGATGACAAAATCCGCCTGCTCCGCCTTGGAAAATTCACTCAGATCTTTAGACGTCAGAAGGTAAACGGTACCTGTCTTATTTTCAACATACAGTTTGTATTCCTTAGCTGTCGTATCATAAAACATATACAGCTTGGAAATGTTTGAGATACCGTTAAGAGTAACAGACGTCTCATCTGTATATGTAATCAGATCTTCAGAATTATAAAGGAATACTTTGCCGCTGTTTCCGCCGTCAGCTGCGATCATGCCGAATGTTTTATCTGCTTTACGGAAAATCTGCGGTGATACATAAGCTTTTGATCCCTTTGCAGTATACATAATCGGCTGTTCTTTATGAAGAACGTTATATGTACCTTCTTCATCTTCAGCAGCGATCATCATACCGCCGATCTGGCCTCTCAGAGCATCCGTATTCAGCCCCGGATCATTGCTTACATATGTAGCAACATTGCCGCCTTTGGCAATAACTGTAACATTAAACTCCTTTGTTACATCAGCTGTGCTGTCCAGTGACAGTGTGGCAGTAAGCGTCACATTTGTATTTTCATCCGGACGGGTTACTTTTCCGTCATTTGCAATTACAGCTTCATTACTGGATTTCCATGAAACTGCTGCTGCTCCTGATGAAGTCGGAAGTGTAAGATCTGATGTTACAAATCCTGCGTTCAGCGTAAGCTGATCGCTGTACACCTTAATATCTTCTGAAGCATTTGCCGCCGGAACGGTTACTTTGAATTCTACATCTTTAGATTCTGTTCCGGCTGTAATTGTGGCAGTAAGTGTCACATCTGTGTTTACATCCGGGCGGGTTACTTTACCATCAGCTGCAATTATCCCCTCAGGGGCAGATTTCCAGGTAATGGTTGTAAATCCGCTGTTGCCTTCCTTCGGAAGCTTCAGGTCTGTCATAGTTGTTGCCGGTATGGAAAGCGCAGCTGCGTCTTTCTCAATTACTTTCTGAGCCGCAATGCTGTCTGACAGATACTCGTCAACTACCTCATCCTCGCTCAGCGCTTTATTGTATACCTTGAAGTCATCCATGTAGAAATCACCGGAACTCCAGTAGTGCGGGCTGGCAGTCCCGAACCAGATATACTTTGTATCTGCAATAAATTCCAGCATGTCTGCAGCTGTATCGCCCAGATTTGTACTTGGAGTCAGAGTCTTTGCAAGCGCTCCGTCCTTGTACATGGAAATCTTGGACTGATCCATCACAACTGTAATCAGCTCCCAGCCGCCGTCTGCTGTAATTGTGCCGCCAAACTGGGTCATATCCTGGTAAGACGGGCTTGCCGGATTGCTGTTGTAAAACAGACTTCCGTTTGTGGATAATCCGAAGAAACCATCTGTATCGGATGCTCCGGATGCAAAGCTCCACACACCATTCCAGGTGTTTACAGAGTTCACGTCAATCCACGCGCTGACGGTAATTCCATTTGACAGGTCTTGCCCCTGCAGCGGATTTGCTGTCCGAACTCTGCCTGAACCGCTTCCAGATTTCATAACCTTTCCGCGTTCGTCATCAGTAACAAGCGTAGGCGCATTACTGTTGACAGTTTCTCCCGTACTGCCTTTAACAGAATCCTTGAAATCGCCGTCAAACTTGTAGTGTGCTACAAGATTGTCCCCGGCTGCGGCTTCCGCAGTGGAAGCCGCCTGTCCGGGTAAGGTAAGCGATGTCAAGATCATTCCGCCTGCAAGCAGCAGGGAAAGAATTCTCTTTTTCATGCTTTTTGATCCTCTCCTCTCAAAGAAATGTTACTTTCTTTTTTTTCTTATGATAATCACCGCTGCTACTGCTGCCAGAGCAATTACTGCCACAATTGCCGGCACCAGCAGATTGGTGGTATCACCGGTCTGTACCGCTGACGCGGTATCATTTCCACTGTCTGACGACGGAGTATCCGCCGCCGGTTTGTCATCAGAAGAAGGCTCTCCGGATGACGGTTTGTCTGTGGACGGTTTGTCTGTGGACGGTTTGTCCGTTGACGGCTTATCAGTTCCCGGTTCTTCTGTTCCGGCTGCTTTCACCGTCACGTTGAATGTCGCTGATACCTCAACGCCATTCTCTGTATAAGTTACTGTGACTGTCTGCTGTCCTTCCGCGTCTTTATCATATCCGCTGAGGGCCGCTTCGGATGTCACATCTTTCTGCGTACCGTCGCTGTATACTGCCGTTACTTTCATTCCGGCTGTATCCAGTTCCTCGCCCGCTGTGTACTCCAGCTTTGTCGGCGGGGTTACTGTGATCGTTGTCAGCACTGTATCCGGTTCTTCTGTTCCGGCTGCTTTCACCGTCACATTGAATGTCGCTTTTGCTTCAACGCCATTCTCTGTATAAGTTACTGTGACTGTCTGCTGTCCTTCCGCATCTTTATCATATCCGCTGAGGACTGCTTCGGATGTCACATCTTTCTCTGTATCATTGCTGTAATAAGCCGTTACTGTCATTCCTGCTGTATCCAGTTCCTCGCCTGCTGTATACTCCAGCTTTGTCGGCGGGGTTACTGTGATGGATGTCAGAGTCACTTCCGGTTCCGGCTCTTCATTTACCGGTCTGTATACACCTTCCATTGTAGGTGACAGCGGCTGCATCAGACCGTCCTCGCCGAATGTTACTTCGTCGATACATGTCTCTCTGTGGTAGCCGAGACCGTCTGTATAAACGCCGATTGGTGTATAGAACCTGTGGTAAGCGATATAACACTCATCCGTTTCCGGAATGTACAGTATGGACTGATGTGCTGTTCCCAGCATATCGTTGCTTTCATCTTTCTGGAGCAGTGTGTACTTGTAATTTACATTCACGCTGCTGCCGTCCAGGCTTTCAGCTGTTCCGTAATTTACATGATAGTTCGGGCTTCCTGTATCATCACAGGACCAGGTAAAGTGGTAAAGCCCGTCTCTCTTTGTTACGATGACTGACTCGCGAAAATCGGTCACACCGTTGATCTGACGGATGGTACCTTCCTTGATGCTCATCATATCATCGTTGAGTTCCGCGATCGCCGCCGAACCATTTCCAAACAGGATATAGGATGTGCCGTCGTCATCTGTAAAGATGGACGGGTCAATTGCCTGTCCCATGTTAACTCCTGCGTCTCTGCACATGGAAACTGTCATAAGAGCTTCGCCCTTGTCTGTATACGGGCCTGCCGGGTTATCAGCTGACGCAACACCGATGGCGGACTCGCCGTTGGGGAATTTCGCACAGTAGTAGAAGTAGTACTTGCCGTCTTTTTCCTCAATTGTGGGAGCCCATGCGCTTCCTACTGACCAGTCGGAAGATTCAATCTGGACGCCGTTATCATTGACTCCCGGATTGTCATTTGCCACATCCAGGATAACTCCTTCATCTGTCCAGTTTCTCAGATCTTCAGATGACCATGCGTGGAATACGGTTCCGCTCCATCCGGAATATCCGTCTGTCGTGGTGTACATCCAGTACTTGCCGTCCAGGAAATCAATATCCGGATCCGAGTACTGTCCCGGAAGTACCGGGTTGTATGCAATCTCCGGTGTTTTCAGCGTCCAGGTTTCTGTTCTGTCGCCGAATGTCAGTGTAACTTCCGCGTCGCTGGTAAGATCCAGTTCAGATCCGTTGGTGAATGCTTCCCCGTTTACCTTGATTTCTGTGGAAGAACCAAGTGCGCTGAAGTCAACCGGAACTGCGCTCAGATCTGCGTTCTTTCTTATATAAGATGTAATTACTTTATTCTCTGCATCCAGTTTGGATGTTACCGCTGTATGGTAATCCGTTCCCATTGTATTGGCCGGATCCTCCGGAACTGTTCCGATTACAGCGTCTTTTAACAGTGTTACATTTTCGTCTGCAAGTGCGTCTTCTACGATCTCTTCCTCGCTCAGCGCACGGTTGTAAACTTTGATATTGTCGAAGCTTCCGTTGAAATACGGATCATCATAGAATGATTTTCCGATATAAGAAATTACTCCTGATCCGAAATTAGATGTTCTAATTCCTGTGTTTGTGTTTTCAGATACAAGCAGTCCGTCGATATACAGCTTCATATTTGTTCCGTCGATTACGATATCGATCTTCTGCCATGTACCTGTAACCGCTCCGCTTCCTTTCACTTCCTGTTCATTCTGCCATCCGGAAGTGCTGATTGCGTTGCGGACTTCTGTTCCGCGGACACGCAGGAAGTCATATGCATTGTTGTCTTTACCATATGTAAATGTAAAGAAGTTCCCGGAACTCATATTTGATTTCACATCCATGGAAATCGTCATGGTGTCCCGCCCATCAAAGAATCCTGTCGGGAGCTGTCCGTAGGACCCATTGCTTCCGTCAAGCTGAAGGACATTGCTTCCACGCTCTTCATCATATACAACCTTTGCATTTCCATAGAGCGCGCCGTTGTCTGCCGTATCATTTCCGGCACCGGTATCTGTCATAATGCCTGAATCCGCATCCTTTTCAAAGTTGTACTCCAGGATCGGATCATCTGCTTCTTCTTCCGGCTCATCCGGATCTGTCTCTTCCTGGCCGTAAGCCTTAAGGAGACGGGCCTGCTCTGCCTCTGACAGTCTCATAACTGTACCGTGGCGGAATCTTCCGTCTACAAAAGAAGCAGCGCTGGACTGTGTAAATGTACCGGATGACAGGTCATCTGTCAGGTATGCAGTGTAACCGCCGTTATCAGCCATTGCGCACCAGGTTCCGTCCGGGAGCTGGTATACGGTAAGACCTTCTCCTCTTGAGAAGCCGGCCGCTGCCTGTCCGTCCCGTTTTACCAGACGGGTCCAGCTGCCATCCGGAGTACTTTTGTCCGGATTTACGCTTACATCAAACACATCATCTGCATCTAATGTATCGCTGACATCCACAATTGTATTCCAGTCGGATGTGGAGAAACGGTAATATCTTCCGTCATCACCTTTAACAATTGTTGTGTCAATAATATTTACCTCTGCTCCGTTCTCCTGATCCTCGCTGAGCCATACCTTTGGCTCGGAGAATGTGCTGAAGTCTCTGGTCCGGCATACATATACGCGGAGTGCGTTATCATCTGTATTTGCCAGGGACTTGTCTCTTGCTGACCAGTATACCAGATAGTCGCCTGTAGTCTCATCATACATAGCTTCCGGAGCCCATACACAGCCTGCATTGTCAAATCCGGCATATACAAGCTTCGGCTCGCTCCAGTTCACCAGGTCTGTAGATTCCCATACAACAATATTCTGGCTGGCGTTCAGCTGATCCCAGCCGCTTCCGCCTGCACCGCCGCCTTCTGCATGAAGGTCAGTTCCCAGGATCCAGTACTTATCCCCCTCTGCGGAACGGATAATGTGCGGGTCGCGGACTCCAAGGTCGCTGCCTTCGGCATCATTTACAAGCACCGGCTGAGCATTGCCGTATTCGTCTTTGTACAGCTTGCTCCAGGTCAGTCCGTCTTCACTGTATCCGAAGAAGATTTTCTCATAACCGCCGGAAGCGTCAAAGTTTGTCCACAGATAGCCGGCGTCATAATCTGTATCCAGATCTTCCGGCATTGGCTGCACTGTTACAGTAAACTCTTTTGTTGTTGTCTGTCCATTCAGAGAAAGTTTCGCAGTCAAGTTCACCTGAACCGCATCTTCTCCTGCTGCCGGGCGGGTTACTTCGCCGCCGTCGTAGAGGCTGTCATCACTCATCGGTTCATCTGTAATCACATCCGTATTATCAGATGTCCAGTCGATGGTCACGCCGTTCTCCCCTTCTTTTACCAGGGAAAGGTTGCCTCTCACATCGTCTGCGTCCTCAATTGTCAGAGCGTCGGCCGCCTCCTGAAGAAGAGAACTTAAACCTGCTACTGTTATGGTAAACTTCTTTTCCTGATCTCCGATTTTAGCTGTCATTGTAACTTCTGTATCCTGATCCGGCTGAGATACCAGTTTTCCATCGTTGTTGATAATCTCTGTGTTGTCTGATTTCCATGTCACAGAATCTCCGGCTGCGTTTGTTCTCGGCAGATCCAGATCTCCCGCGATCGGATCCTTTGGAAGACTTACGCCGTCCCAGAGCATCTCATCTGCGAATACTTCATACTGAGCAGTAATTTCCTCATCTGAAAGCAGTCCGTCATAGATACGGAAATTATCAACCCAGCAGTTTGCGTACTCGCCGTTGCTGCCCCAGTTCGCTTTTCCAAGATACAGGATGCTCTTGTCGCCCAGAATATCGGAAAGGGTATACTCACTTGCTACTGTAGATGCCTTTTCTCCATTGATATAAATACTGGTGTCTGCTTCTGAAACTACAACATCCACATGGGACCAGTTCGTATCCGAGTTGCCGATAATTGCCTCTGATCTTGCACCGGAATTATTGTAACGCTCTATCCGAACCATCGAATTTGTAGAATAGCCGGCAAAATAATGTTCGCTGTTGTACTTCTGTTCATTATCATTCGGCGCGGCAAAGAAAATCCAGTTTGTACTATTTCTTCCCGGTTTTGTATCAAAAGAAATCGTAATCTCATTTTTGCCTGTCAGAAGACTTGAATCGCTCTCGTCTGTCAGCTTGAGATAGCTCCCGCTGCTTCCGTCAAGATAAAGCGCTGTATCTCCGTCAATTCTGTCCTGGAGCTGAATGTTTCCATTTACCGTGGCTTTCGCTCCGTTTCCGCTAATCACACCCTCTGATGCCGGTGTATTAAAATCGAACTCAGCAAGGAGTCTGTTATCAATTCCTTCTACTCCTTCTGCCTGTACTGCTACCGCCGCCGGAGCACACATAGTGACAGCCATTGCTCCGGTCAGCAGCCATGCAGCCGCTTTTCCTTTTTTCATGTTCCACCTCTCGCATATTTCGTACTATATTATATAGTATTTTTATTGTCCCAGATACGCGTCAAGACCGGCCGCGGAAGCCGCCGGTTTCCCGGCAGATTCCGTTCCGATCTTTTATCTCATTCCCACTTGCATTATGCTCTGCGTTTTCTTTCTATAATAAATGCAGCTGCTGCAAGGGCAAGTACTGCTGCTGTAACAGGAATTACAGGATTTGTATCATCTCCGGTCTTCGGCGCATTTGCCGAGCCGCTGCCTCCCTGTACAGAACCATTTGTATTGGCGCCGGAATTATTATTTCCGTTTCCGCCGTTGCCGTTATCGCCGGCCTGTCCGTTGTCTCCGGCCGGTCCCTTATCTCCGGTCTGTCCGTCGTCTCCGCTCTGTCCGTCATCTCCGCCAGTCGGATTTTCCGGATCCGGTTTTTCTGTTTTCTCAGTCAGTGCTTCTGCCGCGCTGTTCAGTGCATTAAATGCATTATCCACATCTGCCTGAGTCGCATTTTCATCTGCGAGAACTGCCGCTGCATTTTTCAGCGCTTCTGCAAATGCTGCATAACTTTCATCTGTGTAGCTTCCCTGCTGTGTATCTTTGTACTGATCATACAGGTTCTGCAGCGCGTCTTTGGAAACTTCCACATCCGGTTTCTCTTCCAGACCGTTTACTGCTTCTGTAAGCGCTGCAAGTGCTTCGTCTACTTCATCCTGAGAAGCATCTGCGTTTTCAAGAACTGCCTGGGCCGCTTTGAAAGCTTCTGCATATGCTGCATAGCTATCTGCTGTGTATGCATCCTCTGTATATTCTGCATGTTTTGCACAGTAATCTCTCAGTCCAGCTATGGAAACAAGATCCTTCACTGCTGACTGAAGATCTGCCGCTGCTGCGTTTACCTCTTCCTGAGAAGTCGGATCAGCAAGCATAGCCTCTGCCGCTTCAAGAGCGTCTTTCACATCTGCGTAGCTTCCTTCTGTATAGTCGTTTGCGTCAAGTGCTTTTGCACTGTCAACCGCTGACTGAAGTGCCGCAGTGTCAATCTCCGGTTCCGGCTCTTCTGCTGCTGTTCCGCTTACCGCGATCCAGCTCAGAATCGGATCGTTATTATCAGCTTTCTTTACCGTAAGTGTAACAACGGACTCTTCATTCAGTGTGATTGTTCCGGAAGCGTATACCTCCTGGCTGTTTACGGCATCCAGATCGCAGAGTTTTGTCTCTGTTCCGCCATTTACAGAATAGAAGACATCCATCTGACGTCCCATGCTCCACCAGCCGGTGCATCCCAGCATGATTGTGTGCTCGCCTGCCGGAAGTGTTACCTGGTAGGTAATATCCTTGTTGCCGCGTGCCCACCAGCCGCCGGCATACGGATTGTTGATATCGTTCTGGCTGTAGCCTGTGATATCCGCCGGATCGCTGGAGCCGACAGTACTTGTATAGCCCCATGTGTTGTCGTCGGTCTTTGCCTGATCTGCTGCTTCTCCGTTCAGGAGTCCGCTGTTCAGTTCTTTTGCACCTGCCCATGTGGCTGACTCCGGATTGTTGCAGTCGATCATGTACTCGATGTCTTTCGGAATGATCCGCACATTTGCGGTTGCTTCCATTATGCTGCCTTCTACCGTACCGGTAACAGTTACGGTGCTGAACGGATCTCCTTCGAAGGATACGCCTTCAAGGTTCCATGTTACAGCTTTCTGTGTTTCTTCCTCTCCCGCCTTGAATGTTACGGTATCCGGAAGATCCGGCGTCTCGCCTTCATAAGTAACTGCACTTACTTCTTCCGGTGCAGAGTATGCAGCCATAATTGCCTGATACTCTTTGCTTGTCACACGGATCGGAGTGCCGTGACGCGCTCTTGTAGGCATCTTATATGTAGTGTCCGGTCTGCTGAACTCGCCGTCAGAGAGATCATCCGTTACCAGCGGATAGTATCCGATGCCGCCGAAGTTATCTACCAGCAGGCAGTACTTCTGAGTTGCTGTCTGGTCATCTTCATTCAGTTTGAAGATTGTCGGACCTTCCACATGAGCTTCTCTGTTCAGAGATGCTGTTGTAATATTTGTCCACGTTCCTCCGAGAAGCCTGTCTGACTTCTGCGCGTAAATGGTCTTGCTCGGTGCGCCGAACTCGTTCGCGCTTCCGCCTTCATTCTTTGTGTATCTGTAATACATACCGCCCTCATAGATAATCGTCGTATCTATGCTGGACTGCTGTGTGTCAATGAATACCTGCGGTTCTGTAAATGTATAGAAGTCTCTTGTCTTTGCATAGTAAAGTCTCTGCTTTGCATATCCGTCGCTTGCCACTTTGGAAGCCCAGTATACAACATACTCTCCGGTAGTCGGATCATACGTTGCTTCCGGCGCCCATGTACATCCGGCGTCAATGTCAGCGGATACCTCTACCATTCTCTGATCAGACCAGTTCACCAGGTCTGTGGACTCCCATACCATCAGAGACTGGCTTCCGTCTTCCTGTGCCGCTGTCCATCCGTTTCCGCCGTTGATCTTCAGATCCGTAGCGATCAGATAGAACTTATCTCCTTCCGGAGAACGGATAATAAACGGATCACGCACACCCTTTTCGCCAAGCGTTGATGTAAGAACCGGTTTATTGTTATTCAGGTCATCCCAGTTCAGGCCGTCCTGGCTGGACGCGAAGTAGATCTGCTCTCCGTCTGAGTAACCTTCTCCTGCGAAATATGCGAAGAAGTAATCTGTGTAATCAGATTCCTTAATCGGTTCCGGAGCGGCTTTGACGTTGATTTCGATATTTTTTGATACTGTCTGGTCATTCAGTGTCAGAGTCGCAGTCATCGTAACAGTTGTATCTTTTTCCGGACGGGTAACTGTTCCGGCCGGAGTATTGTCGTATCCCTCCTTGCCCGGGATCTCATTTACATTTACGATTTTCTCATGGTCCGTACTCCACTTGATCGGGATACCGTTTTCGCTTGTTTCCGGAAGTGTAATATTGCCTCTTACGTCATCCTTGTTCGGGATATCGAGGGAAGCAAGAGCTTCCTGAAGTTCCGCATCAGTATCAATCGGAAGAACCGTTACACCAATCTCTTTCTCATATGAAGTGCCGCCGATTTTATAGCTGAATGGAATTGTTACATCAACCTGTCCCTCAGCCGGCGCGGTAACGGTGCCGTCTTCTGCAATTACATCTTTCTGATCCCAGGTTCCCCAGGTGATCTCTACGTTATCAATGCTGTCTGCAAGGTTCAGATCTTCTGTTACCGTCTCCAGGCTTGCATTCTCGCCCTTTACAGTTTCAAGAATGTCTGCCATGAGCATATCGCTCTTCTCATCTGCAGTCGGAAGTCCTTCTTTGATTTCCGTCTCGGTCAGTGCTCCTGAGTAAATTTTGAAATCAGCCAGGTTTGCTGTCAGAAGCGCGTCCGGTTCATAAAGAGATTTTCCGATATAGCCGAAAACAGTGTTCTCTCCGGTCGGAAGTACGTCCTGAATCGTTTTGTCCTGAGATGCAGTACTTACCAGCTGTCCGTCCAGATACAGTTTTAAATTGCCGCCTTCTCCGGTCAGGGTAACTGTTCCATATCCGTTTACATCACCCATACCTGTGCTGCTGTCAGAGAAACGGGTCTCTTTCCAGTCACTTCCTGTTCCGGTCTTGATTGCAGCCAGGAAATTTCCGCTCTTTTCACTTGCACTGGGATTCACGAAAATATAGTTTCCTACATCTTTCGCCCCCCAGGTTCCCATTCCGTCACCGATAGCGAACAGCCAGTGTGCTGCTGCTTTCTGTGTGGTCAGAGTTGCCTGTACAGTAAAGTCTTCGCTATCTCCCAGGGCATTCGCGATAGAAGACGGAAGTGTCGCATAGCTTTCGCCGTCAAGCTGCCATACATTTTCCTCTCCATATGAAAGGAAGTCTGTCTCCTCTGCGTCATGAAGTGTAGCGTCGTTTCCCTTGCCTGATACATCTGTAAGTACGTCTCCCGTATGTGACATATCATAGGAAGCAATCAGTTCACTGTCGCTGCTGCCGCCAGGTACTTCTGTTCCTGTCTCTGCGGCATACATTGCATCTTTCTCTTTGTCGGTAGGCATACTTTCTTTTACCTGCTCTGCTGTCAGAGCTTCGTCATAGAATTTGATATCGCCTACGTTAGCGGTCATCAGATCATCCGGGGCATAAAGAGATTTTCCGATATAGCCGATCGTACCGGTGTCCGGAATAACACTCTCTATACTGTACTCATGCGTCCCCTGTGACACCTGCTCGCCATCCAGATAAACAGTAATCGTCTGGTCCTTACTTACAAGAGTAATTGTCTCATAATCGGCGCCCAGGCTCTTACTGGAAGCCGGCATTCTTTTTTCAGCTCCCTCATTTTCTCTGCCCACTTTGATACCGGATAAAATTTTTCCCTCGTATCCTTTCTGGGCCGATTTGGGTCCCATAAATACATAATCGCCAATTTTGCCGTCTCCATAGCGCCCTACTCCCTGGCCGAGTACCCAGGCCCAGTAGTCACCCTGGTTCTGTGCGGACAGAGTGACCTCAACTGTAAAGTTGTTGTCATCATCTGTCACAAGTCCCTGGGGCAGTTCCGCGTACTGTTTGTTTGCGAACTGAAGAATGTTTGTACCCCCGCTGGACTTGAAGTCACCGTCTACTGTTGAATACAGTGTGGCATTGCGTTTATTGCCTGACACATCCAGAAGCTGATTTCCCTTATGAGACATATCATAATGGGCAGTCGGTTTCGGCAGGTCTGCTGCCTCTACTGTGGATTCCGACACCGGCACCATGGAAAATACAAGCGCCGCCGCCAGAACCCCCGCTAATGGTTTTTTGAACTTTTTATTCATAGTTCCTCCTCCCTTTTTATTAGGTATTGCCGGTTCTGGCAGTAATTCCCCTCTGCCTTCAACCAACAGAAGCGCCCGTGTGTGGAACTTTTCGAATTACATCTCAGGCTGTCAGTTTCTGTGATGACTGTCCGTGTCCCCTCCGCACACCGACGCTATTTTACCTATATATAATAATACTCTTTTTATACCATCAGGGGCAATCACAAAAGGTTCACAATTTATAGGTTTGTTAGTTGTTTACAATACAAATTTTGTGTGATATTATACAAATTAGTTACAATTCATTTTATAGTAATGTTTTTCTGTGGAAAAAATATAATATTTGTAAGTTTTTTTATGATTTTATGGGTTTTTCAGATTTTACAGATGATTTTTTTTGTTTGTGCAATTTTAAAAATCTATTAAAAAAAGTTTAATTTTTTTGATTTTTTACCGTTTGTTCTGATCCGCCGGCCGGTAATATCAGAATAAACGTGCATTTTTTTGATTTTTTTACAGTTCTGAGGAGGAAAATATATGGCTATCAAATATAAATGGCTGGCCGAGCGGCTCAAAGAGATGATTTACTCTGACATTGAAAAAGGAATTGAAAAACTTCCCACAGAGCAGGAGCTCTGCGAACGTTTCCGCGTAAGCCGTCAGACTGTACGGCTGTCTCTTTCTCTCCTGGAAGAGGAAGGTCTGATTGTAAAAAAGCAGGGAAGCGGCTCTTTTATTACCGGCCTTCTCACCGAGCCGGAAAGTAATATTATCGGCATCCTGGTTTCAGATGATCAGGACTATGTTTATCCCGGACTGATCAACGATATCCAGGCAGAACTTTCGCGAAACGGTTTCAGCTCACAGGTATATATAAACGGCCGCCGGACCCGTACCGAACGCCGGATTCTTACCGATATACTGAAACATCCTCTCCGCGGCCTGATTGTCGAAGGGTGCAGAAGCGCGCTGCCCAATCCGAATCTGGATCTCTACCGCAGGCTCCGGGACCGCGGGACAGCCCTCCTGTTTGTGAACAGCCCATATGCCGCACTTAACGACTGTCCGAACATCAAAGACGACAACCTGACAGGAAGCGCGCTGCTTGTCCGGCATCTGACCGAACTGGGGCACACCGCCATAGGGGGAATCTTCGCGGCAGACGAGATTCAGGGAATCGAACGCTATCAGGGGTTTACTGAAGCCATGAGAGATTTCGGACTTCCTGTTCCGGACGAACGGATCGGCTGGTTTCTGGCAAGAGATGTAGACGGGCTGATGAAGCGGCGTAATACTGATTTTCTCCGCCGGATCTCTCTGGAGGCTCTGGAAGACTGCACCGCTGTTATCTGCCACAATGATATGATCGCCTATTATCTGATCCAGGAGCTTCGTCTGGCAGGAAAAAAACTGCCGGAAGAGATGGCTGTGGCCTCTTTTGACAATACCTATCTGAGCAATTCCGAATGGCTCACGATCACTTCCCTGGCCCACGAACTTCATGAACCGGGCAGAGAAGCTGCCCGGATGATGGTGCGCAGACTGAAGGGACTCCCTGTCCAGTCCCTGGAACTTCCCTGGGAACTGAAACAAAAGCAGAGCACAGGAAAGCCCGCCTCATAGGCTTTCCCCCTGCGGGCCTGCCGGGACCTTCTTCCCGGCCCGGTACTCTCTGGGGCTGCACCCCTGCGTTTTTTTAAATACAAAGCTGAAATAATGGGAGTCTTTGTACCCCACTTCCTGAGCGATCTCTCCGGCGGATTTTGTCGTATTCTTCAGCAGTTTCTTTGCCTTTTCCATCCGTTTTGCAGTCACATATTCCACAAAGGTTTTTTTCATATTCTGGCTGAATACCGTACTCAGGTAATTTGCACTTACATAGAGCTTGGCCGCCGCCTGATTTAAGGACATGGATTCCTTATCGTAATTTTCATCAATGTATTCCAGAGCCCGGCGCAGAATCTTCCGGTTCTGATTGCTGCTTTCATGCTCACGGAAATCAATCGCCGTCTGAAGCATATCCAGGAAATATTCCGGCACCTCGGAGGCTTCCATCTCCATATCCTGAGTGTGATTTCCCAGACGTTCCATAAACTCTTCTTTGTCTACACCGATGGACTCCACATAGGCAAGCACGGTAAAACGGATATTGAGCACCACATAGGCGCGGAACATCTTTGATTTCAGAGGTTCCTGTATCCGGTCCAGATAAGACTCCACAAAATCATGTATTTCACTGCTGCTGCCTTTCACAAGGAAATCCCTGATAATCTCCTGAGACATGGTAGAGGACTCCACTCCGTCAATCCGGTTCTCGTCTCTGGTATTCAGATAATCTCCCAGTGTGGTTTTGGAAAGGATATGGAGATTCGGGACCATAAACCGATATGCAAGATAATGATTTACGTCCTGATAACAGCCCGGCAGCATACTTAAACGTTCCACCGGACTTCCTGTCGCCACATACCAGTCCAGATGCTCCTCGTCCGGCCCGCATACACTGCGGATATGTTCCACGCCTTTTTCTGTCCATTCTTCAATCTGATCTTCTTCCGCCTTCACAAGCACACCGTTGCAGTTTGCATTCCAGCGGAAAAGAATATACTGGGGATGGCGGAGAAAATAGTGAAACACTTCATCCTGCATCCGCATAAAACTTTCTGTCCGTTCCTCCGACATCACGCCGCCCTTCTCCTGCAGATAAAAGAAAAGGAGATTATAGCAGGGCGCTGTGATCTCCAGGGACAGCCGGGATGCTTCCTCGTATATTTCATTAACCGGCATGTCTCCCGAAAGCAGCCGTTCCATAAAGCGTCTGCGCGAGAACTGCTCATACACATGCATTTCACTCTGAAACTGTGTCTGATAGTCGTTCTGAACCATATCCTGTTCAATCTTTTCTTTCAGCTCAAGCAGTGTCTTCTTAAGGGTCAGCCTTGTTATGGGCTTCAGAAGATACTGATCCACGCCTACTTCAATCGCTTTTCTTGCATACTCGAAATCATCATAACCGCTGATGATCACAATTTTGGTTTTCGGAAACTCTTCGCTTACAATTTTGCTCAGAGAAAGCCCGTCCATAAAGGGCATTTTAATATCCGTAATGAGCACATCCGGCCGGGTCTTCCGGATCATCGGCAGAGCCATTTCTCCGTCCGCAGCTTCTCCCACAAACCGGAATCCATACTGTTCCCAGGGAATCTTATCTCTCAGACCATCCCGGATCACTGCTTCGTCTTCTACAAGAAACACCTTTAACATTTTTCATCACCTGTCCCTTAATAGCTTCTGTCATTTATATACTGCCCTACGTTTTCCTGTGTAAATATTTTTTCAGGAACATAGTAGTTACTTTCTAACGTTTCACCATTTTCCAGCATGCGGATCACATCTTCGATATATGGTCCCTGTTCCGGATTGCACTCGATATCCACATTGATCTTTCCGGCCTGAACCAGCTCCAGGGCGGATTTTACAGCGTCAAAGGATATCACCGTAACATCCCCGTCCACGCCGGTTGTGATACCTGCATCTTCCAGTGCGTCCAGCGCTCCGAAGGTCATATCATCGTTCTGGGATACCAGCACATCAATATCCTTATGTTCGGCCAGGATCTGTTCCATCTCTTCCCGCGCTTTCGTTGTGGTGTAGTCAGCACCGGTCTCCACCAGGATATTCCAGTTCTCATGCCGGGCTGCCACATCTGCAAATCCTTCTGTGCGGCCGATTGTCGATGTGGCTCCTTCTGTGCCCTGAAGAACTACAATATTGATCTCATCATCAGAACGCCCCTGCTCTTCCAGATGATCCGCAAGCCAGAGTCCTGCATTTTCTCCTTCCGCATTAAAATCAGACCCGACTCTTGTCACATAAAGAGATTTATTATCGATGTTCACTTCCCGGTCCATCACAATCACCGGGATTCCCGCCTCCCGCGCTTCCTCCAGCACAACATCCCATCCGTCTTCTTCAATGGGAGAAAATACAATATAATCCACCTGCTGGGAAATGAAACTGCGGATCGCCTTGATCTGATTCTCCTGCTTCTGTCTTGCATTATCAAAAATCAGGAGATAGCCGTTTTCCCGGGTAAATGTATTCTGTATGGATGCAGTATTGGCTGTTCTCCACACAGACTCGCTTCCCAGCTGGGATACCCCCACCACAATCAGATCCTCGTCCGCGGTATTGTCCTGATTCTCTTCCTCTATCCGGAACTGCTTGCCGCATCCGCCAAGCAGGAGCAGGAAGAGAACCGCCGCTGCCGTAACTCTCATATATTTTCTCGTTATATGTTTTCTGTAATACATATTAGCCTTCCTTTTCCGCTTCTCCGGCAATACGTATCCTTTTATCTGCCGCTGCCGGATATTTTATTCTTTCTTCTGTTTTTCATCCACAGAAAACAATGCAGGAATCCGGATTTCTACAATTGTTCCTTTTCCCTTCTGAGAAACAATGCTTACACCGTACTGCTCGCCGAAATACATTCGGATTCTTTCATTAACATTGGCAAGGCCGAAGCCTTTCTCCGTCTCCTTGCATGGACGGTCAATTTCTCTGCGAAGTTCTGCCAGTTCTTCCGGATCCATACCCACTCCGTCATCTTCAACTATAAAACGGATCGAATCCTTATCTTTTACCCCTTTGATATGGATAAACCCTTTCGCCCGTTTACATTTGATGCCGTGATAAAGGGCATTTTCCACTACCGGCTGAAGGGTAAGCTTCAGGATCTGGTAATCATAAATCTCCGGATCAATCTGAATCTCGTACTCCAGAATATCATGGTAACGCATTTCCTGAATCTCAAGATAACTGCTGATATGCTGCTCTTCTTCCCGGATCGATATAAATTCCTTTCCTTTGCTCAGTACCTGGCGAAAGAAATTGGAAAGTATGACCACCATATTTACCGCCTGATCCGGTTCATTTCCCTCGATCAGCCACACAATTGTGTCCAGCGTATTATAAAGGAAATGGGGATTGATCTGTTCCTGCAGCAGGCGCAGGTCGGCTTTTCTGATCTTCCGCTCATCTTCTTTGATCTTTTTGATCAGTACCTGCATATTCCCCGCCATGTCATTGAAGCCTTCCGCAAGCACCGCGATCTCATCCTTTGAATTTACCTCCGCACGGGCGCTCAGATCTCCTTCTGCAAGCTTCTTTGTCGCCCGGTTCAATTCCTTCAGCGGACGGATAATTCCCGACGTAATAAGCAAAGCGGCAACTGTCGCCCCCATAAGCAGAACCGCAAAAACAATCCCGCATGCGATCATAAAGTTCCAGATCTGCATGTTCAGCTCATCCGTAACTTCCTCCATGCTCCGCGTCTGATAATAAATATAATACTGGATATCATCCTGAACCAGCTCGGTGAGAACGTAAATATTATTCTCCAGGTTTTCAATATTATCATCATATGTACCGCCGGCCTGAATGCTCTCTACAATGTCATTCACCCGCTTTTCCAGCGTGTTAATATTTCTCAGCAGACTTTCCAGCCAGACCCTGCTCTCACTGTCCGTTGTCACATCCATCAGTTTTGTAAATTCATTCCGCAGATCCTCAATCAGAACATACGGGTTTTCCAGCTTCTCAGCCTCCGAGATATTGTCAAACGTCACATAACCTACGACAAGCTTATACATACTTTCATCCATATCTTCCTTAAAATTAAGGTTATAATTATTGGCCACTGTGATGTCCCGTACAATCTTGTCATAAACCATACTGTAATTTGCCATAGATGCGAGCAGATAGATCAGCATAATTATAAACGGCAGAGCAACAACCGCTGCCAGCAGCAGAATCTTCTTCTGAATCGAAAATCCCTTTCCGCTCTTCTTCAGTTTTTCATAAAAACGGCTCTTTTTCATCTGCAAACACCCGTTCTTTCTCTTAATCGCAATTTGTCTATAAGTATAGCATTAAATAAGAAAGGTTACAATGCATTTTTGAATGTGCGGATATTGGCAAAAAAAGCCAGAATGTTCTGAAATTTCAGGCCAAAGGGGACGTAGCCTTTTGCAAAGGGGTCTGACCCCTGGCAGGATTGTGCAATTATTCTGCAAGCATGGTGCAAGCTTTTTTCCGGTTTCTGCCTTATAATTGCTTTATAATAATTCCGGACGGCAATCCGGGATAAAGGAGGTTTTAACATGGTCCAGAAATTTGTTTACGGCACGCCTTTTGATACGGAGGCTCTGACAGTATCTTTTCCTGCTGCCAAAGGGAATCCGCCTTACGGAACCGTCCGCACGGAACAGGGATTCTGTTTCTCTTACAGCATGGATAAGGATGATATTGTTTTCGGTCTGGGCGAGGCTAACAGAGGGATAAATAAGCGCGGCTGGAAATATACCAGTTTCTGCACAGACGACCCGGAGCACACGGAGGAGAAGGTTTCTCTGTACGGAGCACACAATTTTCTGATTGTATCCGGCAGAGAAACTTTCGGACTGTTTATAGACTATCCCGCTGCTCTTACTTTTGACATCGGATATACAGAGCAGGATAGGATATTTATTTCCTGCCGGAACGCAGACCTGAATCTGTATGTCATTGACGGCGGCTCTCCTTATGATATCGTAAAAGAGTTCCGCCATATCATCGGCAGGAGTTATATCCCGCCGAAGTTCGCGTTCGGTTTCGGTCAGAGCCGCTGGGGCTATAAGACCCGGGAGGATTTTGAAAAAGTCGCCGAGGGATACCGCGGCAATCATCTTCCTCTGGATATGATCTATATGGACATTGACTATATGGATTCCTACAAAGATTTCACGGTAAATGAGGATTTCAAAGACTTTTCTGCTTTTGTAAAGGAAATGAAAGACCGGCACATCCGCCTTATTCCGATTATTGATGCAGGAGTAAAAATCGAAAAAGGATATGAGGTATATGAGGAGGGTGTAAAAAACCGTTATTTCTGCCAGCGGGAAGACGGCAGCGATTTCACAGCCGCTGTCTGGCCGGGGGACACCCATTTCCCTGATGTGCTTAACCCGGATGCCCGTAAATGGTTTGGCGATAAATACCGCTTTCTCACGGACCAGGGCATTGAAGGCTTCTGGAATGATATGAATGAACCGGCTATCTTCTACTCCAGTGAAGGACTGGATGAGGCGAGGGAAATGGCCCGGCAGTTTGCAGAAACCGGAACAAGCAACTGGGACGGAAGCGAATCCGGGTCAGAAGGGAAAGAAGATGTAGGTGTATGGCAGCTCCGGGACAAACTTCAGAGCCTTGCAAACAGTTCCGAAGATTACGCCAGATTTTATCACAACATCAACGGAAAGAAAATCCGCCACGATAACGTACACAATCTGTTCGGCTTTAATATGACGCGGGCCGCAGGGAAGGCATTTGAAAGGATTGATCCTGACAGGCGTTTTCTGATGTTCTCCCGTTCCTCCTACATTGGAATGCACCGCTATGGAGGCATATGGACCGGCGACAACCGTTCCTGGTGGCAGCACATTCTCTTAAATCTTAAGATGATGCCATCCCTTAATATGTGCGGCTTCCTCTACATCGGCGCAGACCTGGGAGGATTCGGCGCAGATACAACGAGAGATCTGGTACTGCGCCACACGGCCCTGGGGATATTTACTCCGCTGATGCGCAATCACGCTGCACTGGGGACAAGGGAACAGGAGTGCTATCAGTTTGAGCATATGGAAGATTTCCGCCATATACTCGGCGTAAGATACCGTCTCCTCCCTTACCTGTACAGCGAATATATGAAAGCAGCCCTTACAGACGATATGTACTTCAAACCCCTTGCATTTGTTTATCCGGAAGATAAGATGGCCGTCCGCATTGAGGATCAGCTGATGATCGGAAACGAAATCATGATCGCGCCGGTTTACGAGCAGAACGCAAAAGGCCGCTATGTCTATCTGCCGGAGACAATGAAGTTCATAAAATTCCTTCCGGGAGGCGGGATCTATGAAGAAGTACTGGAAAAAGGCATCCACTATGTGGAGATTGCCCTTAACGAAGTACCGCTCTTCATCCGCTCCGGCAAATGTATTCCGGTGGCAGAGGCTGCTGAATATGTTGACGCAGTAGATACAGAGCATCTGAAACTTCTCGGTTTTGAAGGGGCAAAATACACGCTCTATGATGACGACGGGATTCACAAGGATTTCGATATGGAAAAGAACTGCCAGGTTCTTAACTATTAAAAGATACCCGAAAGCAAAACGGAGACCGCCGTCCGGAACCGCTTTCTATTTACAGCAAAACGGGAAAGCATCGCAGCAGGATGCTTTCCCGTTTTTTATTTATAATAATATATTTTTGTTTCTTATATAACTTTTTATTTGTCGTTTTCCATATGCTCTTTTCCACTTATACCAGACGGCTTTTCTTCTTCTGTACAATTCCCGCTGCCGCTCCCGAGCCAATCAGGGCAGCCAGAGCAGCATAAGGCGTTCCCGCAGAATCACCGGTCTTCGGCGCTCCTACCCGGTTACCTTCCGAAGAGCTTTCCAGGTTCTTATCCTTCCCGGCACTGTCCTCTGAAGAATCTTCTCCGCCTGTATCATTCCCGGTACCTGCCGGCTTTTCATCTCCGGGACGGTTTTCCTCCTCTGAAGCACCGTCATCCTCCGACGGGCCTTCATCCTTATCCGGATCTTCCGGCTGTTCCGGATCTGTTTCCGCATCAGCCGTAATATAATTTCCATCGGCATCCTGTACAAGTCCCGCTTCTTCGGCGCCTGTAACGGTTACAGCATTGCCGTTATTTTTATCCTCTTCGTCCACATAAATGACGTTCTGCCCGTCTCCTGTCATATTTACCCGGGAGCCGTCCTCAAAAATAACGCCTGCATCTCCGTTTGTCGTATCCACATTGATACCGCCCCAGGAATTCTCACCCAGAAGCAGGTTCAGCGCGCCGGATATCCTTGCGGTTCCGCCGTTGACAAGCATGGCCGCCCCGCCTGCCGTCTGTGTGTTATCCAACGTAACATTGTGAAGGGCTGCTTCTGTTTTATAGATATGAAGCGCTGATTTATTGGCCGCTGCTGTCCTGATCGTGATCCCGTTCAGTTCAACTCCAGCGGCTGTTACTGTGACTACATTCTCTCTGCCCAGTGCATCAGAACCATTTATCGCAAATCCCTCCGCGGCTCCGGTTACCGTCATCTCCTCGCCGAGCATAAGGGGCGCTGTCAGGGTAACGTCTTTCTGCAGTTCGATTCGGGATATATCTGCTCCCGCCGCTGTTTTTGCCGCAACAAACTGAGACAGATTGGCATCCGCTACATAAGCGGTCTGCTGATTGCTGCCGCCGCCGTCTTTCCCGGTTACTACAACTGTAAGGCCGACTCCCGATACAGATGCACCGTCTCCTTCCCGGCAGATTACTGACTGGGTGCCCGCAACAGGTGCCACACTTAAAGCAGCCCCTGAAAAGTCCGCCTTTGCACTGTCCACATTGATTCCATACCAGGAGCTGCTTCCCAGAGTCAAACGGATATTCCCCGAGAACACTGCGTCTGCGCCGTTGTTGATAATAACCGGCGCGCCTCCTGCCGCACTGCTGTGATCAATGGTCAGACCGTTTACCGTAAGAACTGTTCCGTATGCATGAAGGGCGGATTTATTTGCCGCCGCTGTCTGAATCGTCACCTGATCCAGCGTAATATTATTTCCCATCAGTGTAACAAGATTTCCCGTCACATTGTCTGTTCCCACCAGGGTTCCGCCCCGGATTATCACGTCATTGGATATGGAAAGAGGACTTGTAAGTTCAATTCTCTGACCGGCCAGATCAATCTCTCCGCCCCGGGCAATAGCCGCTGTAAGTTCTTCCTGCGTGTCAATTACATCTGCACTTTCCGGCCGGATCATCTCTTGGGAAAGATCCGCCGCTTTTTCAACCGTCATCTCTGTTTCCGCAGCCGGCATCTCTGTTTCCGCAGCCGGCTCCTCTGCCGCTTCACGCTCCGTCAGTTCCTCCGGCTGTGATAAAGCCGGCTGTTCCGCCGGTTCTTCTTCAGCAGTTCCTGCCATTTCCCGCTCAGCCGGTTCCATCTTTTCTTCATTCAGTCCATCCTGTATCTCTTCTGTTCCATCTTCTTCCGCTCTATATTCTTCCGCCGGCGCCGCAAGAGCAATCCCCGGCAGTGCACCAGCTACCATAGCTGCAGTAATCACTACAGCTAATAACTTTCTTTTCATAAATATATACTCTCCTGTTTTGGTTATAATTTGAAAAAATTCTCAGGCGCCTGTTTGCAGAATCATTTCACGCCAAGAGTATACTAACCATCACAGGAGAAAGTCAATACAGTAAACTTAAAAATATACAGGGAAACTCTGGAAATTCCGGAGAAATTTTACACCATTCCCATACTTCTCAGTATGTAGAGCCAGCCCGTCAGGGTAAATGCGCTGAACAGCGTGGTCAGCATTACAACACTGGATGTAAGCACGCCTTCATGTCCCATATTTCTTGCCATTACATAACAGCTCACTGTAGTTGCCGAGCTGAGCATAACAAGAATTGCCACCAGTTCCTCCCTCCGGAATCCGAGCCAGACTGCAATAGGAAGGAAAACCGCCGCAAACAGAACCAGCTTCATCACCGAGGCCGTTACAGCAGGCTTTACCTTGCCAAACGCTTTCTTCAGATCAAAACTGGCTCCCATCGCCATCAGCCCCAGAGGCGTTGCCGTCGCGCCGATATCCGACACCGTTTTGTCAAGAATGGAGGGCATCGGCAGCCGGAGGGCTGACCAGAGAAGTCCTGCAACGATTCCCAGTATAATCGGATTTGTGACAATCCCTTTCAGGGTCGTTATCCACACTTCCTTATCCAGCTTTTTCCTCTCCGGCCGGAAAAAGGACAGAACCACAACCGCCATCACATTGTAGAGAGGCACGCTTCCGATAATCATCAGGGGCGCCATTCCCGCGTCTCCGTAAATATTCTGGATAAACGCGATTCCCAGAAGCGCCGCACTGCTTCTGTATGCCGCCTGGATAAATTCTCCCTGAATACTCTTGTCTCTCCAGAGAAAAGATACCGCCGCTGCCAGCACGATGCTGATCAGAGTTGCCGCAAAGCAGAACAGAACAAACTTCACATTCCACACCTGCGAAAAATCCACCGTTGACAGATCTTCAAACAACAGCACCGGCAGAGGCACAAGAAATACAAATTTATTCATTTTTGACGCAAATACGTCATCGATCAGTCCAAGTTTCCTGAGCACATACCCTAATACCATCAGAAGGAATATGGGAACCGTTGCGTTCAGGCTGAAAATCAGATTTTCCATAATATCATCATCTTACTCTCCTACAATACATACACGGATCAGATTAGTCCGCCCCGGAATTCCAAGAGGAATGCCTCCGGTAAATACAATCTTGTCTCCTTCTTCCACAACCCCGTGGTTCTGTGCCGCTTCTATCGCGCGCAGGCAGAGAATCTCGGAGCTGTACTCTTCCCGGATCTGCAGCGGCAGAATCCCCCAGGACAGGTTGAGCTGCCTGCATACTTTTTCCGAGCTGGAGCAGCCGACAATCAGACAATCCGGCCGGTATTTTGAAATCATACGGGCAGTGTTGCCGGTCTTGCTTACCGCCAGAATCGCATTTGCCTTCAGATCAATCGCCGTCATACAGGTTGCATGGGAAATTGCATTTGTTATGTCCGGATCTTCACAGCGCTCTCTCCGGCGGAAAATTCCGTTATAATCAATATTGTTCTCCATGTGCGCCGCTATTTTCACCATCATCTTAAGAGCCTCTACCGGATATTTTCCTGCAGCGGTTTCTCCGGAGAGCATAATGGCGCTTGTGCCCTGGTAAATGGCATTGGCTACATCTGTCGTCTCGGCACGGGTGGGTCTGGGATGAATCATCATAGAATCCAGCATCTGTGTCGCTGTAATGACAACTTTGCCTGCCTAATTCTCTGCTGAATAATCGGCACATGCTCGAGGGGGATCTCTACTCCCATATCGCCTCTGGCAATCATAATGCCGTCGGCCGCTTCAATAATAGAATCAATATTATCGACGCCCTGCTGATTCTCGATCTTTGCAATAATGTGAATGTCCTTTCCGCCGTTACTGTTGAGCAGTTCCCGCATCTCATTCACGTCATCTGCCGTTCTTGTAAACGACGCTGCCACAAGATCAAAATCTTCCTCAATGCCGAACAGAAGATCTTCCCGGTCCTTGGGACTGATAAAGGGCATCTTCAGCTCCACTCCAGGCACATTGACGCCTTTGTGATCCGAAATATCCCCGCCGTTATTCACGATACAGACAATATCCTTATTCAGGATCTCCACAACCTCCATGCCTACCAGACCATCATCAATCAGGATGGAATCTCCCGGCTTGACATCCTTATACAGATTTTTATAGGAAATCGTTACCTGTTCCTGCGTTCCCTCTGTTTCATCATTGACAAGGGTAAATTTCTGTCCCTCCTCCAGAGAAATCTTATGATCTTTAAAACATCCGAGACGGATCTCCGGCCCCTTTGTATCAAGCAGTGCCGCAATGGGACGGTCAAACTGTATGCGCAGCGTTTTCAGCTTCTCCAGACGTTTTTTCTGTTCCTCATGAGTTCCATGGGAAAAATTGAACCGCGCCACGTCCATGCCTTCCCGGATCAGGGCTTCCATTATGCCTTCTTTATCAGTTGCCGGCCCCAGGGTACAAATAATTTTTGTTTTTCTCATAATCTTTCCTTTCCGGATGAATCCTTGCTTTAATCAGACAGTGCCCCACACTTTATCTGTGTGAACCACTGAAGTTATTATAGCATCATTACCGGTCCAATATCCAGAGAGAAATCTTAAGAAAGACAGCTTCTTTACCCAAATATAACAGAAGCCCTGTCTGTATACAAAATAGTTCTTCTTTCATATACAGGCAGGGCGCCGAAGCGTATCCGCTGTTCCACTCTGTTATTCTGTTTCTGCCGTTATCCTGTCCGCCGTGTTATTCTCCCTGCTGCGCAGCCGCATCATTGACGCATCTGAGCGCATTCAGGCTTCTCGGATAACCGATATAGGGAAGGCACTGAGAAATGATTTTAATAAGAAATGCCTTGTCATTTCCGACCTTCATATTGCCTGCAGCATGAGATGTAAGCTGGGGCTCGCATCCTCCCTGAGCCGCAATAAAGCAGAAGGTAATCATTTCACGCTGTCTGTAATCCAGTCCTGTACGGGTATAATAATCCCCGAAGCAGTTGCCGGACAGCCAGCGGTTGATATGGCGGCTCTCCTCCGGGCCGGATGAAGCAAAGCCTTTCATGCCCTCGCCGAAAATATCAACCTGCGCCTGCTCGCCTTTTTCTATGCGGTTGTCCCGTGTTGTTGTGGCCTGTCCCTCAAGAGGAAGCCGGATTCCTCTGGCGCTCAGGACCTCATTGACCGCTGTCAGGAAAGGACGGACCCGGCCAATGCCAAGGTAGGCACATGCCTGATATACAATTTCCTTCACTTCAACCGGCGTTACGCCCAGATTCAGCGCACCCGGCAGAATTTCTTTAAACTCGTCGAGTCCCTGGCACCCAAGAAGAGCAGCCAGAACCGCCATCATCCTTGTACGGTCATCCAGGTCGTCCTGGCCGACTACTTCATCACATGCAAAATCTGTAAAGAATTCTGCAAATTCCGGATCTGTCTCTGCAAGAGTCCATTCTCCGTCCGGATATAACTTTTTATAATATTTTTCTGCTGCTTCTGTCATTTCAATTCATCCTCCCGTTATTCCTATTTGTCTGCTGCATAGCTCTGCTTCTGTTCGTCCGGGAACAGATATGAAGACGGAGAGGAATCTTCCTCTCCATAAATATATCGCATGCTACTTTAATTTTCCATATTCTTCATCAGAAACCGCCTCAAGCCACTCGTTGGATGCTCCCTCTGCCGGCACCTCTACTGCCAGATGCTGGAACCAGCTGTCCTTTGCTGCTCCATGCCAGTGTTTTACTTCCGGCGGAATGTTCACAACATCTCCGGCATGCAGCTCCTGTGCGGGTTTTCCCCACTCCTGATACCAGCCGCGTCCGCCTGTTACAAGCAGGATCTGTCCGCCTTTATGGTGGATGTGCCAGTTGTTGCGGCAGCCCGGCTCAAAAGTCACATTGCCGATTCCCACTCTCTCTGTAGTGAGCATCTTCAGATAGCTCTGTCCGATAAAATACTGCGCAAATGCTGTATTCGGCTCGCCGACCTCAAATACATTTCCGCCGCCTAAGTCCTGTTTCATTTTCTCTGTATCCATGTGTAACGCCTCCAGTTTTTATACAATTTCATTTTATCTGTATATATTGTATAATCGGGGGCGTCTATAGGCAAATGCTTAGTTTACATGGTGGGGTATGCCCGGGAGGTATAGCGTGCTGCTTTTCTCCATATGTATCAGCCCACTCCAAAATCCGTTATCTCATACAGAACCTCAACATCCGGATCATCCAGAAGCCAGCGGTATTCTTCCATAAACCATCTGACCAGTTCCTCATCCCGCCGGACAGGGGTGGAATTGTTATTAAATACATTGACCGTCCCATGTTTAAAATACTTTTTCATAGCCGCTATGTCATTCCGGATCATTTCCTTTGTCTGTCCCTTGATTCCCACCATCAGGCAGATAGAGTCAAACAACGCCGCCACCTCCTGAGGCGTCCGGAAATCCGCATGTTTATTGAGAGCCTTTTCCCGGAAATCGTTGTCAAATGTCTCTACTCCGATTTTGTAAGTGACAGGAATGCCGAAAAACTCTCTCATCTCATCCAGCCGTTTCCGGTAAATCCAGTGGCTTTCAAAAATCAGTCTGCGGATATTTTTCTCATGCACAATTTTCCGTATATCTTCCAGGGTGACGCGGGGGAGTTCAAAACAGCTTCCCGAATTGATCACTTCCAGCACCCCCGTTTCCCCGGTAACCCAGGAGAGCACCTGCCGGTTCTGCTCTGCCATCTCTTTCTCATCTCTGCCGTTATCTTCGATATAATCACAGAAAGAGCATTTGCCCCAGGCACACGGGAACGCCCTCAGAAGTACAATCTCCCTCCTGTTTTTTTCCGGAATCACACTGTATCTTTCCATTTTCCTACTTCCCTCCCTTCATCCTTCGGCGCAGCTCTCCGGAAACCAGCGGAAGGACCGCGCTCACCGCAAAAATCGAAATACAGCGGTCGATATAGTCCGTCAGAAACTGCACGGCGAAAATACTCCCGGCAAGCCCCAGGGGCGTCCGGGCAAGCAGCTGTACGATCACCGTCGAGCCGGAAGAGGTCACGCCGCCGAAGAGGGCCGCATTGATTGCCGCGCTCATAACCGTTCCCGGTACAGATACCCCCAGTCCCTTCAGGAAGATCCAGCCTCTCTTCACCGGTCTCCCTGCCGGCTCTGCGTGCAGCAGAATACCGCTCATTATTCCCGTAATCATCCCTACCGGGGCAAAATACAGAGAGTAAATATCCACCGTCACCCCCATAAAAATACCACTGAGCAGATTGGGGAGCATCCCAAACCAGGGTCCCAGCGCAGCCCCTGTCAGAATCGTCCCGATACTGTCCAGATAAACCGGAAGGCGCAGCATAAGCGCAATCTGGCCTCCCACAATATTGATCACAACCGCCATCGCCACAAGACAGATCTGATATGTATTGATTCTTCCTGTTTTCTTCATCTTCATCCTCGCTCTCACAATTGTCCCGCCGCTGCACGCAGCCCCGCTGTCCTAAAGTGCTTCCAGACAGGTAAACTCTTCCGGTTTCCATCTTGTCCCGTCCTCTTTTTTCAATATTGCTGACAGAAAAAAAGACATGAACCGCTTTGGATCGGTACCGGTCAGCACGTGGCTGTTGGGGCTTTTCTTCCAGAAATTCATGGAATCAACTACAGTCTGCCCCCGGCAGATCCCCTCGGTCTCCACTTCCAGATAACTGTCAAATCCACTGCAAATGGATGGGTCGATCAGATAGGCGGCAGCCAGCGGATCATTGATCACACAGCCGATAATCCCTTCATACTGCCAGTGGAAATCCATATAGAACCGGGTAATCTTCCGGACGAATTCTCCGGTCTTCCTATCCAGACGCTCCATATAGGATACCAGATTCGGCGTCAGAACGATCTTCCTGGTAACATCCAGACCCACCATCTCAATCTTCTTTCCTGCTTCCGCAAACAGCTCATAGCAGATCTTCGCCGCCTCGGGGTCGCACCAGTAATTATATTCCGCCACCGGCGAACAGTTGCCGTGGCTTCTGAAACTGCCTCCCATTGAGACAAGCCTGGGAACCCGTCCGATCAGCTCCGGCCGCTTCTGAAAGAGCCGCGCCAGATTGGTCAGCGGACCCAGGGCAAGGATGTCTGTCTCTTCCTTTTCCAGCGTCTCTTCCAGGAACTCTACAGCTGTCTTCTCCGGAAATCCTCCCGGGACCTCCGGCAGAAAACTCTCTCCCAGCCCGTCGCTTCCATGGGTATCCATGGCGTCCACATAAGTTCCGCCAAGGGGCGTCATCTCCCCGATATAGACGGGCACCTCCTGTCTGTCCGCCTGCCGGAGCACCTTTTTCGCATTCCGGGCTCCCATGTCCGCCGGCACATTTCCGGACACCGTCGTTATCCCTGCAACATCCAGTCCGGGCGAAGCAAGCGCAAGCAGAAGAGCAAGCGCATCGTCAATCCCCGGATCACAGTCAATAATTACTTTCGGCATAAAAAAACCTCCTGATGAAATATGCTTTTTATGGCAAAATCCTCCACAAAAAGGCATACTCCTTCAGAAGATGTCTGTTTAAGCCTAGTTTTTTATACTGGGAGGATTTCGAACCAGTTTATGAAACTTCATGTAGTATAGCAGATTGTTCCGCTGAACACAAGAGAAATGTCGCTGCTTATATGTATGTTCCTGCTTAGCTGTTTGTCGCTGCCTATCTATCTCTGCCTTTCTCCCTGTGATAATATACTTTTGCGATTATAATTCCCGCAGCCGCAATCCCGGCAAGGACCAGATATCCCGCCTCCATTCCGCCTGCCGAGACTATACTTCCGGTAAACATCGGAAATGCAGTCATTCCAATAGCGTACACTGCCTGAAAAAATCCCATGGCTGTGGATCTTTTTTCCTCCGGCACCCCCTTCATTGCTTCTGACGTTGCATAGGAAAACAGAATTCCCGTGGCCATTCCCGGAAGCACCTGGAGCGCCAGAATTACCGGAATGCTTCCCGAAGCCGGAACCAGTATACAGTATACCGCCAGAACTGCCAGCACAGCCGGGATCCAGAACTTCGGCCCATGCTTCTCACACAATTTCGAGGACGCCATTGCAGAAAAACCTACTGCGAACACCATATAGATAATGGAAGAGATCCCCACAAGACTGTCTGATGCTCCGCAGTCTTTCAGTATCTGATTCGTAAATGACATGGCAGTCGTAAGCTGAATTCCCTGCTGGATCAGAGCGATCAGGGAAAAAACGAGAATCCGTCTGCCCCGGCATACCTGCAGCAGCTGCGGCACTGTCGCGCCGCTCTGTGAAACATTTCCTTTCTCCTCTTTCAGAAGGAGCGCCAGACAGAAGGCTGCCGCCCCGGCCGCCACGCTGAACAGACACAGGTTTCTCATCCCGATCCTGGAATAGCAGAGGGTGCTGGCAATAAATCCCAGCAGCATGCCAAGATTGTTAAACATAACAATCCGGCTTGTGGCTCTCTGCTGTTCTTCTTTTCCGAATTTTCCCGTGTAAAACACCATAAAAGAGATCCACATGGCAGAGGCAAGCCCGGACAGCAGATTACCTGCCATAAATCCCCGCTCATCACACAGGAAAACCCGGAGCAGAGACGCCGCGCCGGCCGCTGCGGCTCCTGTCATAATAAAAGGTTTATGCCTGCCCAGCCGGTCCGCGCACACGCCTGCCGGCAGACGGAGTACCAGCTGTGAAATTCCATAGGCGCCTACAACGATCCCGACAACATTTCCGGCGGCTCCGGCAGCCGTCAGATACGTCGTCTGATAGGGTATGTACACATACTGGGCAAACCAGAACAGAGCCACGATCGCCAGGAGAATCATATTCTGTGTATTAACTTTCTGTTTCATCTTTCTTCCCTCGCAAATCCTTTTTTATAACGTGAAAAGAGATTCCCCCGCCGTTCTCTGAACTGCAGGGAAATCTGCCTGTCATAACTTCTCTTTCTGTTTTACCATATTTGCGTCTTTTCCACAACCCGCCGCAGGGATATCTTGCCACCGCCGCTCCCGCTTCGGGAAATCAGCGCTTCAGGAAATTATTATAGCAAAAACCGGCGTTCGGAAAGGAAATGATACAGAATCCGGTTTGTTATATCATTAATCCGCTCATCTTCCAGGAACTCCGGGAACGGCTCCTGCAGGCTGCATTCTCCGCAGATATCAACCCCGATAACCTGCTGATGCCGGAACACCTCTGCGAGCAGCCGCTTTAACGTGCTGACTGACATATTGCCCTGATTCCAGTTCGTTCTGGCACTGTACCGGTCAAGCACATCTTTATCGATAGATATATAGGCCGGAAGTTTCAGATTAATTTTCTTGATTTCCTCCTGCGCTGTATCCTCTTTATTCTCTTCCACACTGATACAGATTATCTTCTGTCTTAACTGCCCGGGAACCCTTCTGATACTTTCCGGGTCAGGGCCGCTCAGAATCAACTGCTTCATAAAGGCATTATCCCTGAGCAGTTCCCCTGCCCAGCTTCCGCAGCTTGTCAGTTCATGGATAAGCGGCTGCTGCATATCATTATGATGGTCAAATAAAACCAGGGCAAAAGATTCTCTTATCTTTTCTGTAAAAAATTTGGTTACATAGTGATAATTCCCATTATCAAGGAAGTGAATCCCCTGGGGGCCATATGGTTTCAGACGGTTCCGGATCTCCTGTTCCGCTTCCCGGGAACAGTACATATCGGTTCCGCTGATATCACTCATATCAATTCTTTTCAGATTCTTTGCCTGTTTTTCGATCCCTTCGGGATAAGTATGCGAAAAATCAAGCAGCAGATTTTGTATTTTCTCCATTGTTGTTTCTTTTCCTTTCCGCAGTATCCTCCGGAACCATATCATATAATAGATTCATCGGATAATTTCACAGTTTCTTTTTGAATTTTCCACAAATCTGTCACGTTTCAGACACAGATTCCTTTTATATTTAGAGTGTAATCGAAATTCAGCGGAATGAAAAGTATATTTTTGCAGCAGGAGACAGTATGGACAAAGATACCTGTTATAAACGGATTATGAATCGGATTGAGACTATCTTTACCCCAACAGAGCAGGAACGGGAGCGGATTGCCCGCCGCCTTCGCCTGCTGAATGAAGAAGAAATGAATAATCTGTATAAAAACTTTAATCTCATGGGAATTGATACTATCCTGGAATATCTGTGCAGCCGTTACTTATGAAATCATTTTATTTCTAATGTGCTTTTATACCTTCCTCACAATTCCGCAAAAATCTTAATTTTGCTCTGTCATTTATCTGATCCAGATGCCCCTTTCGGCCAGGGACATATTTCCTGTTCTCCAGTCTCTTCAGATATTCATCTCCAAGACAGATCTCTTCTTTCCTGTTCACACTGCTTTTTTTCCAGCCCTTTCCGGCCAGAAGTTCAAACCTCTTCTTCCACGCTTCGCTTTGCAACGCGCCATAGAGCACTTCCTTTTTCACTTCATCAAGAATATTCCCGCAGCGGATATGAAGAAGCAGTCCGAACATTTTATCCCCGCCTTCCGCAAGCCGGGGAAGATACTGATAATCTTTTGTCTTTTTCAGAAGACGTTTTGCCAGCACTTCCGCTTCGCACATAATGGAAAGATTCCAAAGAGTCTTTTCATTATCTTTTATCTCAATATATTTTGTATACCGGTTCAGCAGTTCCCTTGTAAACCGGTAATCCGAAAGACTTTCCGGCGCAGGAATCTGTTTCACCGGAATACGCTTCACATACCTGACCGCCGTATTGATCAGTTCCATATCCTGATAAGAGAGGATCTGTCCAAGTACTTCGTCCAGTTCTTCTCCTTCCATATGTTTCAAAATGCCCTTTTTCAGTAAAACACCAGCAGCCGCCCGCTGCTGTCTGGACAAAAGCCAGGAAAGCAGCTCTGCCCATACTGAAGCAAGAGACGGATCTTCCGCGTCCCTTTTTCTCAATCCGTCTGCGGCTTTTACAGCCAGTTCGGCCCTGCCGCTCCGGATGATCGCTTTGTGAAGGGGCACCTCGCTGTCATCCGGATCCTTCCAGTCACATCTGCCGTATTCAAGCAGACGCATCGCAAGCTCCCTGGCCGGCCTTGTCTGCATGGGAAGCAGTTCGAAAAGCAGACCGTTTGTAAAAGACTGCGGAAATTTCCGGACTGAGGAACAAAAAACGGAAAACCGGAGAGTATTTGGATGCGCCTTTCCGAAGGTGGGGACAGGAAATTCAGATGACTCTGGAATGAGTTAAGAAAAATAGGAACCTGAGAATCAGCGTTGGGATTTACAGCGGGCTCTGTTTGAGCGCATGCGAGTTAGCACGCTGTAAATCCTGCTTTTAGCTGATTCTCAGGTTCTGTTATTTTTCTTAACTCATGGAATGGAATCAGAATTTCCTGTCCCCATCTTCGGAATCCGTCTTACAAAAACTTCTTTGTCTCTTCCGGTTTGTGTCTGCTATCCGGAAAATCCCTTCGACAAATCCGAATCTATTCTAGAATCTCCGCGATCATCTCCGCCCTGTTAAATGGCACCATGAAATAGTATCCGTCGGCCACATCCCGGAGTTTCTCCGCGATTCCCGCCGCGATGCGCACTCCCACAGCCTGTGCTTCTTCCCGGGTCATATCTTTACGGTACTGTGCGATAATCTCATCCGGAACATGAATGCCTGTGATTTCATTTTTCATGAACAGTGCATTCCGGTAGCTGACCAGAGGCATAATACCGCAGATGATCTTTGTATCAATTCTGCTTTTTATGTAGCGGATTTTCTCTATATCCTCATCCGAGTAGATGGGCTGAGTCAGGAAAAAGGACGCCCCGGCCTGGCATTTTTTCTCCATTCTTCTGATTTCGGCATCAATATTGGCTCTCCCGTAGTTCAGCGCTCCGCCGTAGGCGATGGGGTCCTCGGAAAAATATTCTTTATTCAGCTGCCGGATATAATTCATCAGAGTAACCGAGTTGTAATCGTAAACGGATTTGATACTTCCTCTGTCTCCTGAGGGGACCGGATCCCCGGTAACAATCAGAAAATTCCGGATACCGTTCATATATGCACCCAGTATTTCCGAACCGGTTCCGATTGCATTTCTGTCCCGGCACGCAATGTGGGGCATAGTCTCTATCTCCAGCTGATTGGCGATCTTGACCGCAGACATAACGCCTGACGCCCGCATTTTTCCCATAGGAGAATCGGAAAAGGTAATCATCTCCACTCCTGCCCGCTTCAGAACTGCCGCGGCTTCTGTCATTCTTCTGTCATTTCCGTCAAAAGGCGGATCCAGCTCTGCAATCACTGCTTTTTCTCCCGAATAGATCTTCCGGATAAACGGGTTATTATCATAACGGATCTCCGACTCTGCTCTCTGTTCCGGACAGTCTGCAAGCCGCTTTGCCACAGGCCGGTTTCCCGCAGCATCCGCCAGTTTTTTCGTATAGGAAGGATTCGTTCCGCAGCATCCGCCGATTATATTCACTCCCAGACCGGCGATCTCTTCCATCGCCTCACAGAAGTATGCGGCGTTGTCCCGATAGACCATTCTGTTCTCGATCCGTTCCGCGTAACCGGCATTCGGCACGGCGGATACGATCATGTTCCCCAGATCCTGTCTTTTCAGAAGCCTGCATAAATGGGAAGGGCCGATCCCGCAGTTAAATCCGATCCCGTCAATCAGATGGCTTTCTCCGGCAGCCCTGAGAAGTTCTCTCATGCTGATTCCTGTTTTTGTATAGCCAAACATATTGACTGAAAAACTTGCCATGATAAACGCGTCGCTGACGGATCTGATCCACTCTGCCACCGGCAGGATGCGCTCAAAATCCGAAAATGTCTCAAACCAGATCAGCTCGACTCCGGAATCCAGATGAGCCTTTGCTATGGTTCTGTATTCTTCAAGAATATCCGGAGCCTCTTTGCCATCGTCCTGCTCCGGAATGGGGCCGATATCTCCGGCTATATACACCTCTTTTGGGATCTCTCCCGTTTTTTCCGCCTTTTCCCGCTCTTTTCTCACCGCAGACCGGGCGATCCGGCAGGATGCCTGAACATTGTCATAAACCCGCTTCAGCCGTTCTTCTCTGGCCGTCTCTCCTAAGAGATCCGCACAGAGCGTCTTCCCATTTGAAGCAAAACTGTTGGTTCTGATAATGTCGGCTCCCGCTTCAATATATTCTCTGTGGACAGCCTCAATTTTCTGAGGCTCTGTCTGGTTGTCAAGTTCCGGGGCTCCCGGGCTGTTTTCGTATTTCTCCCTGTAGTATGTTCCCATTGCTCCGTCTGTAATCAGACACCGGGATCTGAGTATTGTATGAAAGTCCATCTGACCGGTCTCCTTTGCTTTATTGTCTATTGTAATTTTTCCAGCAGGGATGTTCCAATGGTTCCTTCCGGCATGGAAATGCCGAAATTATCTGCTGCAGTGGCGCCGATAACGGCGAATGTGTCCGCCTCCGGCAGTTCTCCTCTTCCCTTCATGGACGGGGACCATGCAAGAAACGGAACTTTTTCCCGGGTATGATCCGTGCCTGTATAGGTGGGGTCATTCCCATGATCCGCGGTAATTATCAGCAGATCTTCTTCCCCAAGAAGCGGAAGAAGCCTGCCCAGATTCACGTCAAAGCGCTCAATCTCAGCCGCATACCCTTTCGGGTCTCTTCTGTGGCCCCACAGTGCGTCAAAGTCCACCAGATTGACGAAGCACAGCCCGTGAAACTCTTCCCCGGCAAGGGCGATGGTCTGCTCCATACCATGGACAGAGCTTTTGGATTTATAGCTCCGGGTGATCCCCTCGCCGTCGAAGATATCCCGGATCTTTCCAACAGAAATCACATCCAGACCGGCGTTTTTCAGCGCGTCCAGCGCAGTTTTTCCAAAAGGCTTCAGCGCATAATCATGACGATTGCTGGTGCGCCGGAACTCGCCTTTTTTCTTTCCCACATAAGGGCGGGCAATGACACGTCCCACGCGCCACTCATCCTTCATGGTAATCTGCCGGGCAATCTCGCAGCAGCGGTACAGCTCATCCAGGCCGAAGGTCTCTTCATTCCCGCAGATCTGCAGGACAGAATCTGCGGAAGTATATACGATCATATGACCGGTGGCAATCTCTTCCTCCCCCAGCTCATCCAGAATCTCTGTTCCGCTGGCGCTTTTGTTTCCGATCACCTTATGTCCGGTCTTCTGCTCCAGTTCCCGGATCAGTTCCGGCGGAAATCCATGCTCCGTAAATGTCTTAAAAGGCTTCTTTACCTCAAGCCCCATCATCTCCCAGTGTCCGGTCATGGTATCCTTCCCTTTGCTTTTCTCCCGGAGCTTTCCATAATATCCCAGGCTGTTCTCCACCGGTTCCACCTGCTTTAATGGCGTCAGATTTGCCATGCCCATCTTCTGAAGATTGGGGATAACAAAACTGTCCACGGACCGTGAAATATGACCCAGAGTATTCACATCCACATCTCCGAACTCAGGAGAATCCTCCATTGCCCCCACGCCAAGAGAATCCATAACTACGACAAATATTCGCTTATATTTTTCCATATTCAGACCTTCCTTTCCGGGAAACCTTTTTCCTCCGGCAGAACAGAAATCTGCAGGCTTTCCTTTTTAATCTGTATGACGTCTTCTGTATATAAATTATGATAAACAGATAATTTTTATATAGATAATAACACAGAACCGGCATTAGCGGTCCACAAAATATATCCCGCCCGACTGATACACGCTCATTTTCTCTGAAGCATGGATAAATAAGATGTCTGAACTGTGTCGGAAATCTGATACCCGAGGCCGTTCAGAATGCTTTCAATCTGTCCCAGAGCAGTATCTTTCTTCTCTTCACTTTCCGCCAGAATCTCCAGTTCCAGAAAGGTTCCCAGATCATGCACATCATCCAGACAGGCTGTAACAGAATCTTTCCGGAGCATTGTCCGTACCTTGATAACTTCCGGTTCCACAGGAGCATACCCGAGGGCCTGCAGGATCTCCCGGCAGACTTTTCCATCCTCTACCCCGATTTCCAATTCTCTCCGGGTCATTGTCCGAGTATCCAGTTTCTTTCCCTTGTAATTCATCTGCGCCTGTTTTTCCCCTGTACGGCAGTCTTTCGTCTCGCGGACCCTGAGAGCTTCTCCGCTGGTTCTGATATCTCCCCGGACATTATCAAAATATATGTCATGTTCCTCAATAAAACACTTCTCTTTAAAGCCCGCCTCCAGCATCCTGGTTTTCATCCCGTCAGGATCCGGAACAGGGAGTTTTACTTCAACCTCTATCATACATCTGTCTCCTTTCCCCTTCGCTTATAAAAGAAGCTTCCGGAGGATTGCCGCGAATTCTTCAATATAATAACTGGTCTGTTCTTTCAGCCAGAATGCACAGTAATTTCTCTGAAGCTGCTGTCCGTTCCGGACAATAGGCAGTCTCCGGATTGCCGCTCCTGGCGGCGGCAGGGTCCCCACGCTTTCAATCGGAAGGAACCCCCGCTTGCCGGCCACCATCAGCCGCCCCTCCTCCAGATTCTCTGCAAACAGAAACTTTCCGCCAAAGCCCAGTGTATTCCGGAAATAATCCTGCTCCGTATTTCGCTGTTCTCTGGAAGAAATCAGGATACACGGAATGTGCTTCAGACTATCCAGCTCCACTGTCTCCTGGCTGCTCAGACGGCTGCGGACAGAAATCTCAGCATAACATCCGCACTGCAGCAGCTGATAGTTTTCATACTGGCTGGAAAAGGCCCGTCTCTGATCGCTGAGAATCAGATCCACTCCTCCGGACCGCAGCAGATCATACAATTCTTCATGTGTTCCGTTGACAATGTTAATGGATACTTCCGGATAAAGGCGGGAAAACTCCGCCACAGCCTGATGAAGTTCCTGTCCGCTGTAGCACCGGAGATATCCGATGCGAAGCTGCAGTTCCTCATCCTGTCCGATCCGGATCGTTTCCCGGCGGATATGATCCACTTCATCCAGAACGCCTTTGCTCTGACTGTAAAAATACTCTCCGGCAGGAGTAAGTGTAAACTTCCTGTTTTCTCTGTGAATCAGCTCCACACCCAGCTCTTTTTCCAGCGCCCGTATCTGCTGAGAGATAGCAGACTGAGATATATAGCACTGCTCCGCCGCCTCAGTAAAACTGCCGCAGTCCGCAACAGCAGTAAAATATTTCATCTGTCGAAACAGCAAAGAATCACCTGTCCTTTCATTGACTTTCCGTTTCTGTACCAGTTACACTGTACCAGATAACCTCTTCCTCCGTCAATGACACAGGTGATTCTCACTGTTCTTCTATATCGCTCTTTTTCTACTATTTACTAAGATTCATACATTTTCCGATCACATCACCGGTCCGGAGATACTCATAGGTAGGCATCTCAAAAAGGACCGGTTTCAGCGTATGGTAATCAATCTTACCCGCTTCGTTCAATACATTCTCTTCCGCATAAACGCCGTCGATCTTGCAGATAAAGCTTTCAAATC
>ERZ1643247.639-NODE-639-length-41031-cov-7.945114_pt1 | contig 41031 bp, 36 predicted proteins | sample MGYA00579264_ERZ1643247 | MGnify/ENA primary metagenome ERZ1643247 (study PRJEB29033, sample SAMEA4952262) | chicken gut metagenome | biome: Broiler Chicken; feature: Gastrointestinal Tract; material: Caecum | place: Ireland | collected 2018 | study: Broiler... | reverse complement strand
CCTTTTTATTTAGGAAAAATTCCTATTTTTGCCAATAATAATTATACACTAACTTTCCAGATTTTTTCTGATTCCGCGATCAGTTCTTTTCCGATCTCAAAGCAGTCGAAGGTTGCAAAGTAGTCTGCCGGAGTCTCGGCGCGGCGGATCAGCTGTGCTGTTCCATCTTCTTTCAAAAGGACTTCTGCGGATTTGAGTTTTCCGTTGTAATTGTAGCCCATGGAAAATCCGTGCGCTCCGGTGTCATGGATCACAAGGATGTCGCCTATGTTAATCTTTGGAAGCATCCGGTCGATGGCGAACTTGTCATTGTTCTCGCACAGAGATCCGGTGACATCGTATTTGTGGTCGCACGGTGCGTCTTCTTTCCCCATCACAGTGATATGGTGGTACGCTCCGTACATGGCAGGGCGCATCAGATTGACGGCACAGGCGTCCACGCCGATATACTCTTTGTGGGTATGTTTTTCGTGAATCGCTTTTGTCACAAGACATCCGTACGGTCCCATCATAAATCTTCCAAGTTCCGTGTAGATTGCCACATCCCCCATTTCTGCCGGAACGAGCACTTTTTCGTATACTTTTCGTACGCCTTCTCCGATGACGCGGATATCATTCGGCTCCTGGTCCGGACGGTATGGAATTCCGATTCCGCCGGAAAGATTGATAAATTTGATATGAACACCGGTCTCTTCTTTCAGCTTGACCGCTGTTTTGAAAAGCACTTCGGAAAGCATCGGGTAGTACTCATTCGTCACCGTGTTGCTTGCGAGAAATGCGTGGATTCCGAATTCTTTTGCTCCTTTTGACTTCAGGATTTTAAATGCTTCTGTGATCTGTTCTGTTGTCATGCCGTATTTGGCATCTCCCGGGTTGTCCATGATGTCATTGGTAATCTGAAAAACTCCACCCGGATTGTAACGGCAGCTGATCGTCTCCGGAATGTGTCCGATCGCTTCTTCAAGGAAATCAATATGCGTGATATCATCCAGATTGATGATGGCCCCGAGACGGTCGGCAAGCTGAAAGTCCTCTGCCGGAGTATCATTGGACGAAAACATGATGTCCTCTCCTTTCATTCCCATTGCCCCGGATAACATCAACTCCGTAAAAGAGGAACAGTCACAGCCGCAGCCATACTCCTTTAAAATCTGAATCAGGAACGGATTCGGAGTCGCCTTTACTGCAAAATATTCTTTATATCCCGGATTCCATGCAAAGGCCTCCTTTAAAGCTCTTGCGTTCTCCCGAATTCCCTTTTCATCGTACAGGTGAAACGGGGTCGGAAATTCCTGAATAATTTCATCCAGTTTTTCTTTGGAAACAAATGGTTTCTTTTCCATCAGTTCTTTTCTCCTTTCGTAAGTTCAATCACTTTTATCTCATTTGCCATCGCCTCTTTGAAAATCTCAACGAAATTGCGCTGGCCTGTATACAGACAGGTGTTTCCGGACCGCTCTCCATATTCTCCGCTCAGGACAAAGGAGGAATCCACAATCATTCCCACCTGCCCTTTTTTGTCCCCGGCACGGTAAATGGTCCCTGGTTCTTGTAACTCTTCCCAGTCTGTGATGATGACGACTTTCTTTCCTGCATCGGAGAGAGTCTGCAGATCCGGAAGCACTACTTTCAGGAAAGACTGTCCGGCTGAAATATAAACTCTTTCTTCTGCTTTTTTCAGAAGACCTCTTGCCTTTGACTCCACTGCCTCCTGCCCGGAAATAGTGATGTAGCCTTCCTCTTCTTTTTTCTGAACAGGCGCATGGAGAAGCAGCCAGTCCTCCTCATTTTTCAGCTGGTCAATCTTTTCTTCACAGAACTCCTGAACCGGCACTGCAAGATATTTTCTGCCTGTCTCATTTTCTTCCAGATAAGCTGCTCCTTTCTCGCACAGAGAAGCCAGCGAGGCATAGACATTAGAACGGGAAATTCCCGTCAGTTTTGCCGCCTCATATCCGGTCAGCTTTCCATTCTCAAGAAGGCTCTCATAAAGGGAAGCCTCCTGTCTCGTTAAATCAAATTTCATTAAATGCTCTTTAAACTGTTCTGTACCCATATTTTCTCCTTAGTAGCTCTTTATGGTACTACTATAGCACATTTTCCCGGAAAGTCAAGAAAAATCAGGACAGACAATTCTGTCCGCCCTGACTGCATTTTTTATTCAATTACCGCAATTCTCATCATATTGCTTCCGCTGTTCCCCGCATAAGAATAAGATCCCATCGGCGCAGGAAGCCCTGCCGTCAATACAACGATATCCCCCGGTTCCACGTACTGTTTCGCTTTTACCATCTCAAGCGCGTTTTCACAGACATCTTCCATAGACTTCAGCGGAATAGATTTCAGCGGACGTACGCCCCAGTAAATCTGCATTCTGCGGAGTGTCGCCTCATCCGGACTGACACCGATGACATCTGCTCTCGGTTTGAATTTGGATACCACCTTCGCGGTTGCTCCGGACATGGTCGGCGCGACAATACATTTTGCATCCAGGTTGTCTGCTGTTGCTACAGTGGAAAATCCGATAGCACTGGAGATGCTCTGTCTTCTGTGCTGCTGTGCTTTTTTCAGAAGCACATCATAGTCCAGATGGCTCTCCGTATTTTCTACGATCTGCACCATCATCTTGAGTGCCTCTACCGGGTATTTACCCTGTGCTGTCTCCCCGGAAAGCATGACAGCATCGGTTCCGTCATATACCGCATTTGCCACGTCGGTTACCTCTGCACGTGTCGGGCGAGGATTCCGGATCATGGAGTCAAGCATCTGTGTCGCTGTAATAACCGGTTTGAAGTTGTCATTACATTTCTTAATAATTTCCTTCTGGATATACGGAACTTCCTGTGCCGGAATTTCCACACCCATATCACCTCTTGCAACCATGACACCGTCCGCGCAGCGGATAATTTCATCGATATTGCGGATTCCTTCCGCATTTTCAATTTTTGCTATGATCGGAATATAAGGGGCGTTACATTCTCTTAACCAGCTTCGGATTTCGATAATGCACTCTGCGTTTCTTACAAAGGAAGCTGCGATAAAATCGATGCCCTGGCTGACGCCGAATTTAATGTCCTCTCTGTCTTTCTCTGTAATAGCCGGAAGACGTACCGGTACATTCGGTACATTGATCCCCTTCTTCTCCCCGAGTTCTCCTCCGTTGATTACCTTACAGATAATATCGTTTTCTGTAATTCTGACAACTTCCAACTCTATAAGTCCGTCATCAATCAGGATTTTCCGTCCAGGCATTACATCTTCGGTCAGCCCGCTGTAAGTGATGAAAACTTTGTGTTCATCTCCGACAATGTCCTCGGAAGTCAATGTGAATTCAGCCCCCTCCTGTAATATCACTTTCTTTCCGTCTTTCAGGACACCTGTACGAATCTCCGGTCCTTTTGTATCCAGAAGAATTGCAACCGGCAGTTTCTCCTCTTCCCGGATCTTCTTGAGCATATCCATACGGAATTTATGCTCTTCATAGTCACCATGTGAAAAATTGAATCTCGCAATATTCATCCCGTTTTTCACAAGATTTCTCATCAGATTCTCATCATTTGCATTTGGTCCCATTGTGCATACAATCTTCGTCTTCTTCATTTTCTTCCATTCCTTTCTGGTCGTAACCTCTTGATGTGCCTTTCTATTTTACATGTTCATGTGTAAACAGATGATCCTGACAGTATTCATAGTTTCCATTACATTTTGAGCAGTAGCGGAATTCCAGTTCCGGATGGTCCAGCTCCGTCCGTCCGCAGACTGCACACCGGTGCTTCGGCACTCTGCCGTCAGGCTGCGCGGAATAATGATTCTGCGGCCTTGCTTTCATCTGTTTTTTGAATTCTCTTCTGCGCTTCTGCTGCTTTGGAGAAAATTGTGCGTAGTTTCTCGTTGAAACATAAAAAATCACAAAATTCAGAATCGAAATTGCCGCCGCAAAAGCACTTGCCCGGTAGCTGGTGTATGTTCCGCCGTATGACGGAAGAAAACCCTGAATGATCGTCCAGATGAAAAATGCCCCGTCGATCCATGCCAGCCATTTTGCCTTGACAGGCAGAATATAAAACAGAAGGAACTCCATGTCCGGATATACCGCTGCAAAAGCAAAGAACAGGGAAAGGTTCAGATAGGACGTACCCAGCATGTAGACCTGACCTGTAACCAGATAGATCAAAAGGGCGGCAATCACGTGGAACAGCACACCGGTAAAAAAATAAAGGTTGAACCGGAATGATCCCCACGTTTGCTCCAGCGTTCTTCCAATCATATAATAAAAATAAAGAGCAATGATCAGAAAGATCAGGTTGTTTGACGGCGGCTGAATCAAAAATGTAACGATTCTCCAAATTTGTCCGTGCAGAATTTCAGCTACGTTCAATGACAGATACTGGATATAAAAATACGGATTGATGTAGTCCAGCACAAATCCGATTCCATACAGAACAATAATAAAATACATCAGATTCGGAATCGCATATCTGCCGAATTTACGCTCTAAACGTGAAATCCAATTCATCTTTTTTCTCCTTTCATACTCGTTTTTCATTGTATCCTCTCCCTGTTTTTTTGTCAATCGGCTTCACAGACTTTACAGGAATTCTTCCCGGACTTTACAGGAAATTCATTTTCCCTTAGGAAGATTTTATTGTATCTTGCTCCTTTTTGTCGTATAATAGACGATGTTGCAAAAATATATTAATTATAAGAAGAAATACATCTGCACATATAAGATAGAAAAGGAGTAACACAATATGAGCCAAAGGGATATTTTCACTCTGGGAATTGACATCGGTTCTACCACTGTCAAGATTGCGGTTCTTGATGAAAAGAACGAGATGATATTCTCAGATTATGAACGACATTTTGCCAACATTCAGGAAACCCTTTCTGACTTGCTTGGAAGAGCTGTCCACCAGCTCGGGGCCATTCATGTATCTCCGGTCATTACCGGAAGCGGCGGCCTTACCCTGGCAAAGCACCTCGGTGTTCCTTTTGTCCAGGAAGTAATTGCTGTGTCCACTGCCTTACAGGATTATGCTCCTCAGACCGATGTCGCCATCGAACTTGGCGGCGAAGACGCAAAGATTATCTATTTTGAAAACGGAAATGTGGAACAGAGAATGAACGGAATCTGTGCCGGAGGTACCGGTTCCTTTATCGACCAGATGGCCTCTCTTCTTCAGACGGATGCCACAGGTTTGAATGAATATGCAAAAAATTATAATGCCTTATATGATATTGCCGCACGCTGCGGTGTATTTGCCAAGACAGATATCCAGCCTCTGATCAATGACGGTGCCGCAAAGGAGGACCTGGCAGCCTCTATTTTCCAGGCGGTAGTCAATCAGACAATCAGCGGTCTGGCATGCGGAAAGCCGATCCGCGGACATGTTGCATTCCTCGGCGGTCCGCTGCATTTCCTCTCCGAGCTGAGAGCGGCATTTATCCGGACACTGGAGCTGGATGACGAACATACGATTGCTCCGAAGAATTCCCACCTGTTTGCTGCTGTTGGATCCGCACTGAATTCCAAAAAAGATCTGGATGTTCCGATTATTGAGCTGCAGAAACGTCTGGCAAATCATATCCAGATGGATTTCGAAGTGGAGCGTCTGGATCCTCTCTTCGCTTCCGAGGAGGAGTTCCGTGAATTCAAGGAACGTCATGACAGACATCAGGTCCCTGTCAAGGATCTTTCCACCTACAAAGGGAATGTTTATCTTGGAATCGATGCCGGTTCCACTACGACAAAAGCTGCGCTTGTAGGCGAAGATGGTACACTTCTTTATTCCTTTTACCATGGAAATGACGGAGATCCGCTTGCCACAACGATCACCGCGCTGAAAGATATTTATTCCAGGCTTCCGGAAGACGCACGGATTGCCTACTCCTGCTCCACCGGATACGGAGAGGCGCTGATGAAAGCTGCGTTCCTTCTGGATGAGGGAGAAGTCGAGACGATCTCGCATTATTATGCGGCCTCTTTCTTCGAACCGGATGTGGACTGTATTCTCGATATCGGCGGCCAGGATATGAAATGTATCAAAATCAAAAATCATACCGTAGATTCCGTACAGCTCAATGAAGCCTGCTCCTCCGGATGCGGTTCTTTCATTGAAACATTCGCCAAATCACTGAATTACTCTGTGGAGGATTTTGCTGACGAAGCGCTTTACGCAAAACATCCGATTGACCTTGGAACACGATGTACGGTATTTATGAACTCAAAAGTAAAGCAGGCCCAGAAAGAAGGCGCTTCTGTTGCCGATATTTCCGCCGGTCTTGCCTACTCCGTCATCAAGAATGCGCTGTTCAAGGTTATCAAGGTTTCCGACGCATCGGAACTTGGTAAGAACATTGTTGTCCAGGGCGGTACTTTCTATAACAATGCTGTACTGCGCAGCTTTGAAAAAATCGCCAACTGCGAGGCTGTCCGCCCGGATATCGCCGGAATCATGGGAGCATTTGGAGCAGCACTGATTGCCCGTGAACGGTACCATACATATGACTGCAAAGAGACAACCATGCTCTCTATCGAAGATATTGAAAATCTGACATACGAAACATCCATGGCAAAATGTCAGAGATGTGCCAACCACTGCCGTCTGACAATCAACAAGTTTACCGGCGGAAGACGTTTCATCACCGGAAACCGTTGTGAGCGGGGTCTTGGAAAGGAAAAGACCAACACCGATATTCCAAACCTCTTCTCCTATAAAAATGAACGGTATTTTGGCTACAAGCCACTTCCAAAGGAAGAGGCTCCTCACGGAACGATCGGACTTCCAAGAGTACTGAACATGTACGAAGATTACCCTCTGTGGTTTACCTTCTTTACAGAACTGGGATTTTCCGTTGTTCTTTCTCCTTCTTCTTCGAGAAAGATCTATGAGATGGGAATCGAATCCATCCCAAGCGAGTCCGAGTGCTATCCGGCAAAGCTTGCCCACGGCCATGTGGAGTGGCTGATCCGTCAGAATGTGGACCGGATCTTCTACCCTTGCATTCCATACGAACGGAATGAATTTCCGGATGCGAACAACCACTACAACTGCCCGATCGTTACCTCCTATGCGGAAAATATCAAAAACAATATGGACGAGATCGTACAGGGAAAGGTTGATTTCATGAATCCGTTCCTTGCGCTGACAAGCGAAGAGATTATGGCTGACCGCCTGGTTGAAATCTTCTCTGAGAAATTCCGGATTCCGGAAGAAAAAATCCGGGATGCCGCCCACAAAGGATGGGTGGAACTGGAAAACTGCCGGGACGATATCCGTAAAAAAGGCGAGGAGACCCTCGCTTATCTGGATAAAACCGGCCGCCATGGAATTGTGCTGGCAGGTCGTCCGTACCATTATGACCCGGAAGTCAACCACGGTATTCCGGAACTGATTACCTCTTATGGAATTGCCGTGCTGACAGAGGATTCCATCTCTCACTTAAATCCGGTGGAACGGCCGCTTAATGTCATGGACCAGTGGATGTATCATTCCCGTCTTTACGCGGCTGCAAACTATGTCAAGACAACAGAGAACCTGGATCTGATCCAGCTTAACTCTTTCGGGTGTGGACTTGATGCGGTAACCACCGATGAGGTGGCAGATATTCTGACCGGTTCCGGAAAGATTTATACCTCGCTGAAAATTGATGAGGTCAACAATCTGGGCGCAGCCAGAATCCGTATCCGTTCTCTTCTTGCGGCTATCCGCGCAAGAGATGTAAAAAAAGAAAAACGTGAAGTTCGAAGCGCTGCAATTGAAAAAATTCCGTTTACAAAAGAGATGAAGGAAACGTATACCATCCTTTGTCCACAGATGTCACCGATCCACTTCGATCTGATTGAGCCTGCATTCCGGGCTTCCGGCTACAAGATTGAAGTGCTTCCAAATGATAACCGGGATGCGGTCAATGTCGGCCTGAAATATGTCAACAATGACGCCTGCTATCCGTCTCTGATGGTTGTAGGCCAGATCATGGATGCGATCCTTTCCGGAAAATATGATACCGATCATCTTGCGGTGATTATTTCCCAGACGGGAGGCGGCTGCCGTGCTTCAAACTACATCGGATTTATCCGCCGGGCGCTGAAAAAAGCGGGATATGCCCATATCCCGGTTATTTCCATCAACCTGAGCGGACTGGAAAAGAATCCTGGATTCAAGATTACGCCGATGCTAGCGCTGCGCGGTGTATATGCCGCAGTCCTTGGAGATGTCTTCATGCGCTGTCTCTACCGGATCCGTCCGTATGAGGCTGAAAAAGGATCTGCCAATGCGCTCTATGAAAAATGGGCCGCTGTCTGCCGGAAGTTTGTCTCTGAAGGATACCCTTCCAGACGCCGGTTCAAAAAACTCTGTCGGCAGATCATTCACGACTTTGATACACTGCCGATTACGGATGAGAAAAAGCCTCGTGTCGGCGTAGTCGGAGAGATCCTCGTCAAGTTCCTCCCGGCTGCAAATAATTACCTGGTGGATCTCCTTGAGCATGAGGGCGCAGAGGCTGTTGTGCCGGATCTTGTAGACTTCCTGCTGTACTGCTTCTACAACTCCAACTTCAAGCATACCCATCTGGGAATGAAGAAGTCTTCCGCCCGGCTTGCAAATCTTGGTATCAAGGTGATCGAATGGTTCCGGAAGCCGGCTGTGGACGCATATAAGAAAAGCAAGCGTTTTACTCCGCCGTCCAGAATTGAACATCTTGCATCCATGGCAAGCGAAGTGGTTCAGCTTGGCAATCAGACCGGTGAGGGATGGTTCCTGACCGGCGAGATGCTGGAGCTGATCGAAACCGGCGCAAAGAATATCGTCTGTACGCAGCCATTTGCCTGCCTTCCAAACCATGTGGTCGGAAAAGGTGTTATCAAAGAACTTAGACGGCTTCACCCGGAATCCAACATTGTTGCGATCGACTACGATCCGGGTGCCAGCGAGGTAAATCAGCTGAACCGTATCAAGCTGATGCTCTCTACCGCAAATAAAAATCTCGAAAAAGAACAGCAGGCATCCATTTGATGCCTGCCGGATCATCATTTAACAATACGAATACATTCTGCTTCAATGAGCAAACAGCTTTGGCTCTCGTTTTCTGATAAACGAGAGCCATTTTTTAACCTTCTGTTTTATCTGAACTTATTCGAAACTCTGCATAGGCATATTCTTTACTTCGATTTGTGAGCTTGAAGAAGGAATTCCTTTTTCGTCCGAACAAAGTTCTAATAATACTGCCGGGGTCGTTTCGCTATTGCCGATATGCTCTTTTTTCGACGCACACCCATTGCATCCTAACAGAATCACAGCTATTAAAACTAATATCTTCATATATTCTGATCCCCGCCTTTCTTTTTTTATATGTTATATTCATCATACCTGTCATCATTTGCTTTGTCAATTTTATATAATCGCGCACAACGCAAAATACTGTATGCCAGATACGTCCGGTATCCTGCATACAGTATTTCACATAGGGCATATATAATAATATTTAAGAAGGGGCTTAATTTATTCAGCCTGGGCAAGGAGCTTATCCACACTTACCAGTTTGACGCTCAGTGTGAATACTTCCATTGCCAGTTTGATCTCATCCAGTGTCGGATAGGACGGTGCAATACGGATATTGCTGTCATGCGGATCTTTTCCGTATGGATAGGTGGCTCCTGCGTTTGTCATTACAAGTCCTGCTTCTTTCGCCTTTGCGACAATCGCCTTCGCGCATCCGTCCATGGAATCAAAGGAGATAAAGTATCCTCCTCGTGGAGCCAGCCAGTTTCCGATTTCCAGTCCGCCAAGCTCCTTTTCCAGAGAAGCAAGCACCGTGTCAAACTTCGGCCTCATGCTTGCCGCATGTTTTTTCATATGTTCTACCATTCCGTGGATATCTTTAAAATATCTTGCGTGGCGGAGCTGATTCAGCTTGTCGTGTCCGATTGTCTGAATCTTCATCTGCTCACGGATCTCTTTTAAGTTGGCATCAGAAGCGGCAATCGCTGCGATACCGGATCCCGGAAAACTGATCTTGGATGTGGAAGAAAACTTGTAGACCATATCCGGATGGCCTTCTTTCTTACACTCCATCAGAATCTCAATCAGGTAGTCCTGCTTATCTTCATAGAGGTGGTGGATTCCGTAAGCATTATCCCAGTAAATTCGGAAATCTTCTGCTGCCGGGTTCAGCTTTGCGAAACGGTGTACCGTCTCGTCGGAATAGGTAATTCCCTGCGGATTGGAGTATTTCGGCACGCACCAGATCCCTTTCACTGCCGGATCTGTGCTTACAAGCTCTTCTACCATATCCATATCCGGTCCGGTCGGAGTCATCGGGATATTGATCATCTCGATTCCAAAATGCTCTGTAATCGCAAAATGTCGGTCATATCCCGGAACCGGACATAAGAATTTCACCTTGTCAAGTTTACACCATGGCGTACTTCCCATAACACCGTGAATCATGGAACGCGCTACCGTATCGTACATTACATTCAGACTGGAGTTTCCAAAAATAACGATATTGTCCTTCGGAACTTCCATCATATCTGCCAGAAGCTGCTTTGCCTCTTTAATCCCGTCTAATACTCCGTAGTTTCTGCAGTCAACGCCCTCTTCGCATACGAGGTCGGAACTGCTGGTCAGAACATCCATCATTCCCATAGAAAGATTCAGCTGCTCTGTAGAAGGCTTTCCACGGGACATATCAAGTTTCAGTCCCTTCGCCTTTACATCCTCAAACTTTTTAGTAAGCTCTTTTTTCAGAGCTTTCAGCTCATTTTTGCTCAGATCTTTATATGCTGTCATGGTTCTACCGCCCTTCTTCATTTTCACTGGTTTCTATTGTATCGGGCTTTTGACTTTTCGTCAACTGTTTCTTGCAATTTTCTCTTTATTTTTCTAATTTTCACGGGAAATCAGGTTGAAAATGAATTTTTTATGTTGATTTTATTCATTTTTCAGCCCATCCTGCAAGATCCGGTTGTGAACAGATTGAAAAAAAAGCGGAACAGCCGAAGCCGCCCCGCTCATTTTGACATTCAATTTCTATTTACGTACAAGAAGGGATGTTCCTGTCATCTCTTCCGGCTGTTTCATTCCCATCATCTCGATCAGAGTCGGTGCGATGTCTGCCAGACATCCTCCTTCTCTCAGTCCGTATGCCGGATCTGCGTTGACGATAATGAACGGCACCTGGTTGGTTGTGTGGGCCGTAAACGGCTCGCCTGTCGTCTCATCGATGAGCTGCTCTGCATTTCCGTGGTCTGCGCAGATAAACATCTGTCCGTCCACTTCTTTAATGGCATCTACCGCTTTTCCTACGCACTCATCGACCGCTTCGATCGCTTTAATGGCAGCTGCTTCTACTCCCGTGTGGCCTACCATATCCGGGTTTGCGAAGTTGATAATGATGACATCGTATTTCTGTGAACGGATTGCTTCAACCAGCTTGTCACACACTTCGTACGCACTCATTTCCGGTTTCAGGTCATAGGTCGCAACTTTCGGTGATTTTACAAGAATACGGTCTTCTCCCGGATTCGGCTCTTCCACACCGCCATTGAAGAAGAATGTAACGTGCGCGTATTTCTCTGTCTCGGCGATTCTTGCCTGTGTCATATTGTTTGCGGCAAGGAATTCTCCGAACGTATTTGTGATCTCTGTCTTATGGAACGCGATCAGCTTATTCGGGATTGTCACGTCATATTCTGTAAAGCATACATAGGTTGTGCAGATGCGGTCTCCTCTGTCAAATCCGTCAAATTCATCCGCACAGAACACTCTTGTGATCTCTCTTGCACGGTCCGGGCGGAAGTTGAAGAAGATGATGGAATCGTTGTTCTTGATTGTTGCGACCGGTTTTCCGTCTTTTGTAATGACAGCCGGAACAACAAATTCATCCGTCTTTCCGTCATCGTAGGATTTCTGTACTGCTTCTACAGCATCTTCGCATGTATTTCCTTCGCCTTTTACAAGGGCATTGTATGCGAGTTCTACACGATCCCAGCGGTTATCTCTGTCCATTGCGTAGTAGCGTCCCATCACGGAAGCAATCTCACCGACGCCGATCTCCTTCATCTTGTCAGAAAGTTCCTGCACATAATCTTTTCCGGATTCCGGCGGTGTGTCACGTCCGTCCAGGAAGCAGTGAACATAGACTTTGGAGATTCCCTGACGTTTCGCAAGTTCCAGAAGTCCGTAGATATGTGTATTGTGGCTGTGTACACCTCCGTCAGAGACAAGTCCGTACATGTGCAGTGCACTGTCATTCTTCTTTACATTTTCACATGCTGCAAGCAGTGCTTCATTTTCAAAGAAATCTCCATCCTGAATGGATTTTGTGATCTTTGTCAGATCCTGATATACGATCCGGCCTGCACCCATGTTCAGGTGTCCGACCTCTGAATTTCCCATCTGTCCGTCCGGCAGTCCTACCGCCATGCCGCTTGCATTTCCGCGGACAAACGGACACTCTGCCATTAATTTATCCATAACAGGAGTTTTGGCCTCTGCAACCGCATTCCCGTTGGTCTTCTCGCTCAGCCCATAACCATCCAAGATCATCAATACTGTTGGTTTCTTACTCATTGTTTTCTCTCCTTTTTACTTTTTTCCACTCTGCTATTTTACATGATTTTCCCGCCGCTTTCAAGCAGTGCCAGAAAACCTGCCGCGTTTCCGGGCAGTTTATACATAAATTTCTTTGACCGTTTCCCGCTCCATGAGCCGGACCGGAATCCGGATATCTACCTTTTTATCTTCCTTTTCTTCCAGTGCCTGAAACAGCAGTTCTGCGGCTTTGCGCCCTTTTTCCGCCGCGCCCTGTCTGACTGTCGTCAGTCTTGGATATGCAAATTTTGACATGCCAAGATCGTCAAATCCAATGATCGAAATATCTTTCGGAATCCAGATCCCGTGATGCCGGAAATAATCCATGGCTTCCAGAGCATAATAATCTCTGCTGAAAATGACTGCTGTATAATCAAAAATATGCCCCGCCAGAGACTGCAGCATGGCAAGCTGCCTGTCCTCATGGATACTTCCCATATAAATGTGCTCCTGCGCAAACGGAAGGTGCGCCTCCTTGAGAGCCCGCTTATACCCGGCCAGACGTCTTTCAGACACATCGCCCGGTGTCCCGTCCGGATCGTATGGCCCGTCTGCAACATAGGCAATTCTCCGGTGCCCCTTCCCGATCAGATAAGAGGCTGCCTGATAAGCTCCCTCTTCATCCTCGGTTCCAACATTTCTGAAGATTTCATCCTCCCGGAAATAGCAGTCGGTAAAAACTGCCGGCATTTTCATGTCCTTTCCAAGTTCTCTGCAGATTTCTGTCGGAATACCGATCGTCAGCAGACCGTCTACATTCCACGTATGAATCAGATCCCGGATTTCTCTCTCGGTAGATGCGGCGTACAGCATCATATAATATCCACGCGACCGCACTTCCTTTTCAATCTCTACAATCATTTCAGCGGCAAGAGGATGATACAGTGTCTCGCGTTCGGAACCTGCCGGAACGTTGGAAATCACTCCGATAATTCTGGACTGATTCTGGGCAAGCATGCGCGCTCCCATATTCGGAACGTACTGCATCTCTTCCATAATCCGTTCGATCCGCTCTTTCGTCTCTTTGGAGACCTTTTTGGTTCTTCCGTGTATAACATTGGACACTGTCATGGCGCTGACATTCGCTGCCTGTGCGATATCTTTAATCGTAACCATTCTACTTCCCTTCCCGCATTTATGTTTCACGCTTCTCAGATCTTCTTCTGACTTTTTCTATTGTACTATTTTCAGCTGCATTTTGCAATATTTTCAGGGAAAGTGCCGGGTAACAGCAAAACCCTGCGGACATTTGAATCCGCAGGGTTTCTCTTCCTTATTTCCAGTTTACGATTTTACCAAAATCAGCTTTGAGAGAAGCTCCTCCAACAAGTCCTCCGTCGATATCCGGCTGTGCGAATAATTCCGGAGCTGTTGCCGGATTTACAGAGCCGCCGTACTGGATCCGGATTGCTTCCGCAGTTGCTTCATCATAGATTTCTGCAATGCATGCACGGATGCCTGCGCATACTTCCTGTGCCTGCTCTGTTGTTGCTGTTTTTCCTGTTCCGATTGCCCAGATCGGTTCATAAGCGATCACTGCTGTCTTTGCCTGATCTGCTGTCACGTTCTGGAAAGCAATCTTGATCTGCATACGAACGAAATCCATTGTCACGCCCTGTTCTCTCTGTGCAAGAGTTTCTCCGCAGCAGATGATCGGTGTGATGCCGTGTTCAAATGCTTTCAGTACTTTCTTATTAACATCTTCATCTGTCTCTCCAAAATACTCTCTTCTTTCGGAATGTCCGATGATGACATATTTCACTCCTGCATCTGTCAGCATTTCCGGAGCGATTTCTCCTGTATATGCACCCTTTTCTTCAAAGTACATGTTCTCGGCACCAATTACGATATTGCTGCCTTTTGCTGCTTCCATAGCCGGAATAATATCAATTGCCGGTACACAGAATACAACATCTGCTTCCTCTGTTGCTACGAGAGGCTTTAACTCGTTTACCAGAGCAACTGCCTGGGACGGAGTCATGTTCATTTTCCAGTTTCCGGCGATAATTTTCTTTCTTGCCATTTTGTTTACCCTCTTTTCTGTGTTCTACTTATCGTTCGCTGCTGCTACACCCGGTAATTCTTTTCCTTCAAGGAATTCCAGAGATGCACCGCCGCCTGTAGAGATATGTGTCATCTTATCTCCGTATCCAAGCTGGTTGACAGCTGCTGCAGAGTCTCCTCCTCCGATGATTGTTACAGCTTCTGTATTTGCAAGTGCTTCTGCCACTGCCTTTGTTCCATGAGCAAATTTCGGCATTTCAAAACATCCCATCGGTCCGTTCCATACAACTGTCTTCGCATCTTTTACAGCCTCGGCAAAAATTTTCTCAGTCTCAGGTCCGATGTCCATTCCTTCCCATCCGTCCGGAATTTCTCCAGTCTTTACAATCTGTGTATTTGCATCATTTGAGAACTGGTCGCCGATAATATTGTCAACCGGAAGAAGAAGTTTCACGCCTTTTTCCTCCGCTTTTTTAATCATGTTTAATGCATACTCCAGATAATCATCCTCGCAAAGGGAGATACCGATCTTTCCGCCCTGTGCTTTTGCAAATGTATAGGCCATTCCGCCTCCGATGATCAGAGTATCCACTTTGTCAAGCAGTCTTTCGATTACAGAAATCTTGCTGGAAACTTTTGCTCCGCCAAGGATTGCAACGAACGGTCTTTCCGGATGTTCTACTGCGTTTCCGAGGAAATCGATCTCTTTCTGCATCAGATATCCGACAACAGCTGTATCTACATATTTTGTCACACCTACATTGGAGCAGTGCGCTCTGTGAGCTGTACCAAACGCATCGTTTACAAATACGTCGCAGAGAGAAGCAAGTTCTTCGCTGAACTTATCCTCATTCTTTGTCTCTTCTGCACGGTAACGTGTATTTTCAAGAAGAATAACATCTCCATCATTCATTGCTTCCACTGCTGCCTTTGCGTTTGGTCCTACTACTTCCGGATCAGCCGCAAATTTTACTTCCTGTCCAAGTAATTCGGAAAGTCTTGCAGCAACCGGTGCCAGAGATAATTCCGGTTTCGGTTCTCCTTTCGGTTTTCCAAGGTGGGAGCAGAGAATCACTTTTCCGCCGTCGGCGATGAGCTTTTTAATGGTCGGAAGTGCTGCAACAAGACGGTTTTCATCTGTGATTTTGCCATCGATCAACGGTACGTTGAAATCGCATCTTACAAGGACTCTTTTCCCTTTTACATTGATATCATCTACGGATTTTTTGTTAAGCATTGTTTTTTGCCTCCTTATTATTCTGACAAAAAGGGTCCGGTCCCATAAAAGACCGGACCCTGCGTTGAGTCTTATTCCGGCAGGATAGCCTGCCCCGCTTATGATTCGGAATATCAGAAATTATAATAATGTTCCGAAATGTTTGATTGTTCTTACCATCTGGCTTGTGTAAGAATTTTCGTTGTCATACCAGGAAACAACCTGAACTTCTGTTGTTCCGTTATCTAATGGTAACACCATTGTCTGAGTAGCATCGAATAAGGAACCATATGTCATTCCTACGATATCGCTGGATACGATTTCGTCTTCGTTGTATCCGTAAGATTCGTTGGATGCTGCTTTCATAGCTTCGTTGATCTGTTCTTTTGTAACATTTCCTTCAACAACAGCTGTTAAGATTGTTGTAGATCCTGTAGGTGTTGGTACACGCTGAGCGGATCCGATTAATTTACCGTTCAATTCAGGAATAACTAATCCAATGGCTTTTGCTGCTCCTGTAGAGTTTGGTACGATGTTGCATGCTGCTGCACGGGATCTTCTTAAGTCACCTTTTCTCTGCGGTCCGTCAAGTGTCATCTGGTCGCCTGTGTAAGCGTGGATTGTGCACATGATACCGGATTTGATCGGTGCAAGATCGTTCAGTGCTTTAGCCATAGGAGCTAAGCAGTTTGTTGTACAGGATGCTGCGGAGATGATGTTGTCATCCTTTGTAAGTTTGTCGTGGTTTACATTGTAAACGATGGTAGGAAGATCATTTCCTGCCGGTGCGGAAATAACAACTTTCTTAGCACCTGCCTTGATGTGAGCGGAAGCTTTTTCTTTGGATGTATAGAAACCTGTACATTCAAGAACTACATCTACTCCGATCTCTCCCCATGGAAGTTCTTCAGCGTTAGCTTTTGCATAGATTTTGATTTCCTGTCCGTCAACTGTGATGGAATCTTCGCCTGCTGTAACCTTATCTGCTAATGCGTATTTTCCCTGTGTTGAGTCATATTTTAATAAGTGAGCAAGCATTTTCGGAGATGTGAGGTCGTTGATTGCAACAATCTCATATCCTTCTGCTCCGAACATTTGTCTGAATGCAAGACGTCCGATACGTCCAAAACCATTAATCGCTACTTTTACTGCCATGATTAATTCCTCCTAAAGTTTAATTTAGTTTCTGTTCTGCATGATGCAGATGGTGATTCTTCCTTGTTAAAGATTCATCAACCATACTGATTGTACTAAAAAAAAGACAGGAATTCAAGTATCTTTACATATTTTTATCCAAGTTTTTGCCATTTCTCTTATATCGATTCCTGCCCTGCAAGAATTTTGTTTATATTCGATAGACATTTTAAATGATTTTCAAAAATTTCGGCTTTCTGTCTATAAATATTGTATAATACCGGAATCCGCATTCCTCCAGAATCCTTCCGGCATCCTCGTACTGGTATGCGATGTGATCCGGCTGATGGGCATCAGATCCCACTGTGATGATCTCTCCGCCAAGCTCTCTGTAACGCCTGATAATCTCCGGGTACGGATGACAGAATCCAAGTTTGTACTTAAAGCCTGCCATGTTCATCTCGATTCCCTTTCCGTGTTCAATCAGCCATCGCAGGATTTCATCAATCAGGTCTGAATAGTTTTTCCAGTTGTAATCTCTTGCCTGGTTTCTGCCGTACCGCACGATATAGTCCATATGGCCGAGCACATCGAAATCCTGTATGATCCGGATGTTTTCCCATGTCTCTACAAATGATTTTTCATATACTTCCGCGTCTGAACGGGTTGCGAACAGTACCCGGTTATACGGATCTCTCCCCTCCACAACATGTGTGCTTCCGATCACAAAGTCAAAGGGATAGGAGGCTGTAAAATTCCGATAGTATTCTCCCAGATGCTGCTGAAATCCGATTTCCACCCCAAGTCCGACGGAAATCTGATCTTTGAATTTCTCTTTTAACTCCTGGATTGCCGGTATATAGCGGTCCATGTCAATCCGGAACTGCTGGTCGTCTTCCGGATAATCCCAGTCCTGATGGTCTGTAATACAGATCTGTTTTAATCCTTTTCTGACTGCGCCAAGCGCCATCGATTCCGGAGATGCGTCCGAATCCGATGAAAAATTCGTGTGCATGTGATAATCTGCTGTGATCATACTTTCTCCTTCCCGTATCAGATGATACGTCCTCCGCCAAGAATATAGCCGTCACTGTAGAGAACCAGTGCCTGTCCCGGTGTCACCGCCCGCTGAGGTTCTTCAAATGTACAGGTGATTTCGTCATCCCCTGTCTTCTGGAGCGTACACCAGCCACCCCGGTGGTTGTAACGGATTTTGGCGAAGATCCTCTTTCCTTCCAGTTCCTTAAAGTCTGCCGCTCCCATTGGATTGAGCAGGCGTGCCTTCACTTCCCGTTTCAGTGACTCTTCATCATTTCCAAGTACCACTTCGTTTGTCTCCGGACGGATCGCAAGGACAAAAACCGGATAACCAAGGGCCACTCCAAGTCCTTTTCTCTGTCCTACCGTGTAATGGATAATTCCTTTGTGCTTCCCGAGAATGTTGCCGTTTACATCGACAAAATTTCCCTCTTTTGGTTCCTGCCCGGTATGGCTTTTGATAAAGGATGCATAGTCTCCATCCGGAATGAAGCAGATATCCTGGCTGTCCGCTTTCTGTGCCACGGAAATTCCTGCTTTTGCCGCAATTTCACGGATCGTATCCTTTTCATACTTTCCGACCGGCATCCGGGTGTGTGCCAGCTGCTCCTGTGTCAGGTTGTAAAGCGCATACGTCTGGTCTTTTCTGGAAACGTCCGCATTTGCCACTGCGTAACGTCCGTTTGGAAGCTTCACAATATTCGCATAATGCCCGGTGGCAATCAGGTCTGCCCCGATTTCTTTCGCCCATCCGAGAAGGGCCTCCCACTTCACAAACCGGTTGCAGACAACACACGGATTCGGCGTCCGGCCTTCCAGATATTCTCTACAGAAATAGTCCATGACATTGGACTTGAACTGATTCCTGAAGTCCACCGTGTAATGCGGAATCCCGATCTCGTCTGCTACCTTTTTGGCATCTTTGGACGGATCCTGTCCGCACTGCGCTTCATCGCACGTGATCATTGTCACGCCGGTTACATCGTATCCTTCCTCTTTCAGCAGATATGCCGCTGCGGAAGAATCGACTCCCCCGGACATGCCGATGACGATTTTTTCTTTTTTCATGCTTTCTTCCTCAAATCTGTTTTAATATTCCTCTTCTTCCTCTTCTTCACCTTCATGAATATCGGACTTTGGCTTTTCGAGACCTTCGATCTCAATACCGTTTTTCTGTGCGTAATCCCACAGTGCTGCGTGGATCGCTTCCTCCGCCAGAAGGGAGCAGTGCACTTTAACCGGCGGCAGTCCGTCCAGAGCCTCCATCACGGCTTTGTTTGTCACCTGCATTGCTTCCTGAATGTTTTTCCCTTTTACAAGTTCCGTTGCCATGCTGCTTGTCGCGACAGCCGCGCCGCATCCAAAAGTCTTAAATTTCACGTCCCGGATGATCTGGTTTTCATCGATGTCCAGATAGATTCTCATGATATCCCCGCATTTTGCGTTTCCGACTGTTCCGACGCCGCTTGCCCCTTCAATTTCTCCCATGTTTCTTGGATGCTGAAAATGATCCATTACTTTTTCTGAATACATATGTTTCCTCCTAAGTTCAATCCGTTCTTTTTTATTTTGCCTGTTTCTTTATAAAATCTTCGTAAAGCGGAGACATGTTTCTGAGATTTTCAATGATCTGTTTCAGATTCTCCACCACGTAGTCTATGTCTTCTTTTGTAATTTCCTCGTTTAATGTCAGTCTCAGTGAACCGTGCGCAATCTCGTGCGGAAGTCCGATGGCGAGCAGCACATGGGACGGGTCCAGAGAGCCGGATGTGCACGCAGAACCGCTGGAGCCGCAGATACCTGCCATATCAAGGCTTAACAGCATGGACTCGCCTTCGATAAAGCGGAAGCTGAAGTTCGCATTGTTTGGAAGCCGGTCTGCCGGATGTCCGTTTAACTTCGTATACGGAATTTCTTTGAGTACACGGTCAATCAGATAATCCCGGACTTCTTTCTCTTTGGATGTTCTCTCTTCCATCGTACGGACAGCCCGCTCCACTGCAGTTCCAAGTCCGACAATCCCGGGAACATTTTCGGTTCCGGCACGGCGTTTTCTCTCCTGTGCTCCGCCATGGATAAAGTTTTTCAGGCGGAGTCCTTTACGGATATATAAAAATCCGATCCCTTTCGGTCCATTGAGCTTGTGTCCGCTTGCGCTTAACATGTCGATATTCAGGTCGTCTACCTGTATCGGAATCTGTCCAAACGCCTGCACTGCATCGGTATGGAATAAAATTCCGTGTTCCTTTGCAATCGCTCCGATCTCTCTGACCGGTTCGATCGTTCCGATCTCATTGTTCGCAAACATGATGGAGATCAGAATCGTATCTGGACGGATGGCTTTTTTCAGCTCTTCCAGATCTACCACTCCGTTTTCATCCACGTTCAGGTATGTCACTTCAAATCCATGCTTTTCCAGATATTCACATGTATGAAGCACTGCATGATGCTCAATTTTGGATGTGATAATATGCTTTCCTTTTGACTCATATGCCTCTGCCGCAGCCTTGATTGCCCAGTTGTCGCTCTCTGTTCCGCCGGCTGTAAAGTAGATCTCATTTGCCTTGGCTCCGATGGCATCCGCAATGATCTCTCTCTGCTTTGTCACTGCCTCTTTACTCTTTGCCGCAAAACTGTATACGCTGGACGGGTTTCCGTAATATTCTGAAAAATACGGGAGCATTGCTTCCACAACTTCCGGCGCCGTCTTTGTCGTCGCCGCATTATCTAAATAGATCAATTTACTCATTGTCTTCTTCCTTTCTCTTCTCTTTTCTGGAACTTCCGCACAGTGCCTCCGGCTGAATCTCCTTCCGGCAACGGGCTTTATTTTTTCTGCTTTCTTCTACAAGCTGATCCAGATAAATGCCGTCTACTGTCGTGCGGATGCTTTCGTTGATCTTCTGCCAGACATATTTTGTGGCACAGATATCCTGAGCCTGGCAGGACTCGTCCGCATGAAAAGCGGCGCAGGTCACTGCCTCAAGGCTTCCCTCCAGCGCCCGCAGAATGTCTCCCACCGAGATCTTTCCGGCATCTCCATGGATGATATATCCTCCTCCGGCGCCCCGGATGCTCTCCACAAGCCCCGCTTTTTTCAGCTTTGCCATCAACTGTTCCAGATATCGTTCTGAAATTCCCTGACGCTGTGAAATACTGGCGATCGAGACAGGCTCCGCCTCTGAAAATTCTGCAAGATCGATCATCGCCCGCAGCCCATATCTTCCCTTAGTTGATAATTTCACACTGTCACCTCTTTTAATCCTACTTTTTTACTAGGGTTTCCTTTTGTAGGATAGCATCCGGATCTGGTTCTGTCAACCCATATTCCGGAATATCATACTAGTAAAAACAAAGTCAGGTATCTTATGCATCTTTCCACCCGAAAAAAAATCTTTTTAAAAGGAGCCTTTGTGCTGACTTTTGTCGGTCTGGTCACGCGTGTGATCGGATTTTTCTTCCGTATTTTTTTAAGCCGTGCGTTTGGTACAGAAGGAATCGGTATCTATCATCTGATTTTTCCTGTCTTTGCACTTTGTATCTCTTTGTCGGCCGCCGGAATCGAAACCTCCCTCTCCCGTCTGACCGCCCGTTACACTTCTCTTGGCAGACCGGAACTTGCAAAGGTATCCTTCCAGATGGCTCTTCTTCTGTCTGCCGGCCTGTCTTTGATCTGTACTGCGCTCATCCAGATTTTCGCGCATGATATTGCAGTTTCGGCTTTAGGCGATGTACGCTGTGAACCGCTTTTAAAAGTCATGTCCTACGCGCTCCCTTTTGCCAGTGTCCATTCCTGCATCTGCGGATACTCCCTCGGGCTCAAGCAGACACGGATTCCCGGCATTTCACAGCTCGCTGAACAATGCACCCGTGTCCTCGGCGTCTACCTCCTCTATACCGCCGCCATACAGGAATCCGGGCAGGCCGGAATCATCCTTGCCGTCTGCGGACTGGTCATTGGAGAAATTGCAGGTGCCTTCTACAGCATTTTTGCCGTCCGGCGGATTCTTTATACAAAAAAGGCTGCACAGAAATGCAGTGTTTCCTGTTATGCCGGGTGTCTTGGAGATATTTTAAAACATGCCGTACCTATCACGGCTAACCGGATTTCTTTGAATATCCTTCAGAGCATCGAGGTCGTTTCCATTCCAAAATGCCTTATGCTTTACGGGTTCCCCCGCTCCGCAGCCCTGAGCCATTACGGAATCCTGAACGGGATCGCCATGCCCTGTATTTTGTTTCCGTCTGCCATCACCAATTCCATCTCCATGATGATGCTCCCCACTGTGGCTGAGATTCAGGCAGCAAGCCAGAACCGGACTCTGAGGCAGCTGATCCGGAAGGTAAGTATCTCCTGCCTTCTGCTTGGCTTTTTCTGTACCTGCGGCTTTCTTCTGACCGCGGACTTTCTCGGCTCCTTTGTCTTTCAAAGTCCGGAGGCTGCCTCCTACATACGGGTGCTGGCTTTTATCTGCCCGTTTCTCTATACAACTTCGACCTACATCAGTATGCTGAACGGGCTGGGACATACCGGTCTGGCCTTTCTGATTAATTTTACCGGCCTGTGCATCCGGATTGCCGGTGTCTTCTTTCTGATCCCACAGACCGGAATCAGCGGATATCTGACCGGTCTCCTCTCAAGCCAGATTTTCGTATTCCTGGCATCTGTCCGGGTACTCTTCCGTACCGTACAGCGCACATGAACCGGCAGGTAAAATAATTTTGTACATCAAAAAGACAGCTTAAATTCCTTTTCCCGGGAACTTAAGCTGTCTTCTTTATTTTTCTTCTGTCTTTTTACAATGTATCCAGAAACATCTGCATCAAAATCGGATTGACATACGCTTCCGTAATCAGTCCTGCCGTCATAAAAACAAGTACCGCGAAGGTCTTTCCCATATTCCATCTGGCCTGCGGAAAAATGAAAAAATGCCACAGAACAATCAGATAGGCCAGTGCGTAAAAAAGGAACTGCGGCACCATCGCAATCATCCAGAACACAATACCCTGAATTCCCATATTCAGAATCCCCGCACACACAATTGTTCCGGCCGAAAAACCGGCCCAGACAAATACTGCAACGGTGACAATCCTTCTGACCCTGGTCTGTCCCAAAAACACGATCAGAAGCAGCGGGATAAGGCGGATACCACACAAGTACAGGATATATTCTCCTGCTTCAATTTCCGATTGTGCATACTGTTTTAGAAAATACGGGTTGAAGATACCTGATGTGGTCACGTAATCTTTCACTGTCAGATTGGCAAATAAGATTCCTCCGATAAACCCTGCCATAAATGCTGCTGCAAAATACTGCTTTGCTCTTTCTATTCTCACAAGACAAGCCTCCTCATCAAACAGATACTAATACATATTCGGCTGTCCCTTTCTGTATTCATAAATCCGTTCGAATCCGGTTCCTGTCAGAAGTCATATTTTGCACGAAGAATTTTAACGGCAGTATTTGGCATCGTAGGCCAGAATCGACGCAATTGTCTTGGAGTCCTCGATCTCACCTCTAAAAATCTTTTCTTTCAGTTCTTCCACTGTATATGTTTCCAGTTCAATATATTCGTCTTCATCAAGGTGCTGGTGGGACGGAATCAGATTCCGGGCGACAAATACCTCGATCTTCTCGTTGCAGAATGCGACCGTTGTGCGGATATTGATCAGCCACTCCAGGCTGTCGCACCGATATCCGGTCTCTTCCTCCAGTTCTCTTCCCGCGCAGACAATTCCCGGCTCTTCCGCATAGTCTAGTGCCCCCGCCGGAATTTCCAGCGTATAGCGGTCCAGTGCATTCCGGTACTGCCGCACCATGACCAGTTTCCCGTCCTCTGTAACCGGAACAACTGCGGCAGCCCCTTTGTGCTTGATGAAATCCCACTCTGCCGTATTTCCATTTGCAAATTCCATATGATCGGTATATACATCCAGAATTGCTCCTTTATATTTCAGTTCTCTTCCCACACGTCTGATATTCTCACTCATCATTACCGCCTCCTCATGATAAAAGAATCCCTGACCTACTTTTCAGTAAATCAGGGATTCTTACGTTTACATTATCGACTCTAATATCTATTTTGCATAATCCGTGACTCTTGACTCCCGGATTACATTTACCTTAATCTGGCCCGGATATTCCAGTTCGAACTCAATCTGTTTTGAAATCTCTCTCGCCAGTAATACCATATCATCGTCTGATATTTGTTCTGGAACTACCATAACGCGAATCTCTCTTCCCGCCTGAATAGCAAAAGATTTATCGACACCTTTAAACTGGTTTGCGATATCTTCCAACTGTTTTAACCTGTTTGTATATGTTTCCAATGTTTCACGTCTTGCACCCGGACGGGCTGCTGAAATCGTGTCAGCCGCCTGTACAACACATGCAACCAGTGACTGCGGTTCCACATCTCCGTGATGTGCCTCTACCGCATTGATAACAACTGCTGATTCTTTATATTTTCTGCACAGATCCACACCGATCTGAATATGTGATCCTTCCACATCGTGATCGATAGACTTTCCAATGTCATGCAGAAGTCCGGCTCTCTTTGCCACACGGACATCCAGTCCGATTTCTCCTGCAAGAAGTCCTGCAAGCTGTGCCACTTCGATAGAGTGTTTCAGCGCATTCTGTCCATAGCTTGTACGGAATTTCATACGTCCAAGCAGACGGATCAGTTCCGGATGGATACCGTGTACGCCGACTTCCAGCGCAGCAGCTTCTCCTTCTTCCCGGATCATGGACTCCACTTCTTTCTGTGCCTTTTCAACCATCTCTTCAATTCTGGCCGGATGAATCCGTCCGTCTACAATCAGCTTTTCCAGTGCAATCCTTGCGACTTCACGCCGGATCGGATCGAAGCCGGAAAGTACGACTGCTTCCGGTGTATCATCGATAATCAGTTCGACACCAGTCAGTGTCTCAAGTGTACGAATATTTCTTCCCTCTCGTCCAATGATACGTCCCTTCATTTCATCACTCGGAAGCTGGACTACCGAAATCGTCGTCTCTGCCACGTGATCTGCAGCGCACCGCTGAATCGCATTGACTACGTACTCTTTCGCTTTCTTTCCTGCTTCTTCCTTGGCCTGATTTTCCAGCTCTTTGATCATTCTGGCTGAATCATGCTTCACATCGTCTTCAACAGTTTTTAACAGATATTCTTTTGCCTGTTCGGAGGTTAGTCCTGAGATTCTTTCCAGTTCCTGTACTCTTTGTCTGTTTAACTCGTCCGCTTTCGCTTCACGCTCTTTGATCTGCTCTTCCTTCGCTGCAAGATTCATTTCCCGATGTTCGACCGCGTCAGAACGCTTGTCTACCGCTTCTTCCTTTGCAAGGACGCGTTTTTCATAACGCTGAAGCTCTGCTCTGCGTTCCTTTGTCTCTTTTTCCAGTTCGTTTTTGGTCTTGATCGATTCCTCTTTCACTTCCAGAAGGGCTTCCTTTTTCGTCGTCTCAGCTTTTTTCAGTGCATCATCTATGATTTCTCTGGCTTTACTCTCTGCATTTCCAATTTTGGATTCCGCATTTTTTTTCAAGTTCGAAACCGTCACATTGTAAGTAACTGCTGCTGTTACGACAAGCGTAATCACTACTGCAACGATAATATAGAAAATTTGCACAGGAGCACCTCCTTATTTAATTTTCATTGTACAATTACAACACTTAAATTTTATACTGTTTTAACAAATATGTCAAGCACAGACTCTTTCCTTTCGTTGAAATCGCGGAATTCCGCACCGGAAGATCTTTCGGCTTTTCCGGCATTCCCGGCTAATCTTCCGGAAATTCCAGATTCAGCGCTTTTTTAATCTCTCCGTAGGAAAATCCTTTTCTTGCAAGATAAGCATACAGTTTCTGTTTTTCCTCCACAGAGGCGCGGGAAGGGTCATAATGTTTTTTTCTCAGAAGGTGGCGGAGCGCCTCGCCGGAATCGCTCTCCTCATAGCACCTCTCCATCATTTCGTCTACAATCTCTCCATCTATTTTCTTTCCGGAAAGCTCTGCATAGATTTCCCGTCTGCTTTTGCGTCCTTTTCTGGAAAGAATAAAACTCTCCGCATATCTTCTGTCATCCACATAGCCGAATGACTTTACATAGCGGACAGCCTGATCCACTGTTTCCTCCGGAAAATCCTGGCGCAGAAGACGGTCCCGCAGTTCGCTCTCGGTCCTGTCCATACTTTGAAGCAGAGACATTGCCTTGCGCTTTGCCCTCTTCAGTACAATCTCCGATAATATCGTTTCTATCTGATCCTCTGTCACAGCTTCCCCGTCTTTCAGATGGCAGGAGGACAGTTCGCTTTTGTATAATACAAAAGCGAACTGTCCGTCCAGATAAATCCGAAATTTTGTCTTTGTAACCGGCTCAATCCCAACCTGTCTCATCGCTTATTCTTCGCTTTCGGCCTCTTTGCTGTCGTTATCCGCAGCTTCCTGCCCCTGTCCTGCACTGCCGTCCAGTCCATAATGAGCGCGTACTTTCGCTTCAATCTCATCCATCACTTCCGGATGCTCTCTTAAATAGCCCTTCGCATTCTCACGGCCCTGACCGATCTTGTTTCCCTCATATGCATACCATGCTCCGCTCTTATTGACGATATCCAGGCCTGCTGCCAGATCCAGCACATCTCCCTCTCTGGAAATGCCTTTTCCGAACATGATATCGAACTCCGCCTCTTTAAACGGAGGCGCAATCTTATTCTTTACAACTTTGACTCTGACATGGTTTCCGACCATCTCTCCGCCCTGCTTGAGGGTCTCTGTCCGTCTGATGTCGAGACGGATCGAGGAATAGAATTTCAGCGCACGTCCTCCTGTAGTCGTCTCCGGGTTGCCGAACATGACACCGACCTTCTCACGGAGCTGATTGATGAAAATCACAACGCAGTTTGACTTGCTGATGACAGGAGTAAGCTTTCTGAGCGCCTGGGACATCAGTCGTGCCTGAAGCCCGACATGGCTGTCTCCCATATCTCCCTCAATCTCCTGCTTTGGAACAAGAGCCGCTACCGAGTCAATGACAACAATATCCATTGCCCCGGATCTGACCATCGTCTCCGTAATCTCAAGCGCCTGGTCTCCGCTGTCCGGCTGGGAAATGTAAAGCTCATTGATATCCACGCCGATATTCCCCGCATAAACCGGATCCAGCGCATGCTCCGCATCGATAAATCCTGCAATCCCCCCTCTTTTCTGCACCTCTGCAATCATGTGAAGGGCAACTGTCGTCTTACCGCTTGACTCCGGTCCGTAAATCTCTACAATACGCCCCTTTGGAACGCCGCCGAGTCCAAGGGCGATATCCAGACTCAGCGCTCCTGTCGGAACGGTCTCAACTGCCACCTGTGCCTTCGGATCTCCGAGACGCATCACCGTTCCTTTTCCAAAATCCTTTTCCAGTTTGGCTATCGCGGCCTCAAGGGCCTTCTTTTTATCTTCATTATTTGTCATACTCTGATCTCCTTTTTTGAATCCGAACAAACGTTCGCCTGTGATTTTAATAGTAACCGATTCTTATTTTGTTGTCAAGCTGATTTTTGAGCTTTGGCAGAAATGCCCGGACCGGAAACAAGACAGAATGCCCGCCACAGTCCGGCTGCGGCAGGCCTTTCATAAAAACAGATCATATTCCTATTTCATCTGTCTGACTCTCTCCTCTACTTCCGCGGAGAAATTCAGAACTTTTCTGGAGTATGTTTGATTCATATACCGGGATGTAAGCATGAAATCCGCAGTAGCAAGATTATTGGCTACCGGAATATCATATACGACCGCAATTCGAAGAAGCGCCTTGACATCCGGATCATGCGGCTGTGCTTCCAGCGGATCCCACAAAAAGATCATAAAGTCAATGCCGCCTTCTACGATCTTTGCTCCAATCTGCTGATCCCCTCCGAGAGGACCGCTGTTGTACGCGCGCACCGGAAGCCCCGTTTTTTCCGCGATCAGTCTGGCTGTCGTCCCGGTACCGCAAAGAAAGTGATTTTTCAGAATATCTTTATTCTTATCGCACCAGTCCACCATTTCTTTTTTCTTTCCATCATGCGCCACCAGTGCGATATGTTTCTGCTTTCCAATTTCAAAATCTACATACTGCTTTCCCATTGTGTTTCGTCTCCTTTCCCGATCCGTCATTCCTTCTTTGTCCCGTCAACGAATTTCTCTTTTATTATACAATATTTCTCCGGATTCTCACAGTAAAATTTCACAGGTTACTACTGTTTTTCTACAACTTCGCCCTGTTTTTTGTAAATACTTCCGGCCGGCACATAACCCCGCACCATGGAAAGCGGGTAAATATTTGTATTTCTTCCTACAACCGTCCCCGGATTCAGGACACTGCCGCACCCTACCTCCACATTCTCTCCGAGCATGGCGCCGAACTTTTTCAGTCCGGTCTCGATTTTACCCTCCGGTGTACTGACTGTTGCAAGTGTCTTGTCAGATTTCACATTGGATGTGATGGAGCCGGCACCCATATGGGACTTGAATCCAAGGACAGAGTCGCCGACATAATTGTAATGAGGCACCTGAACCTTGTTGAATAACACAACATTTTTCAGTTCTGTAGAATTCCCGACTACTGCACCTTCTCCTACCAGCGCGTTTCCACGGATAAATGCACAGTGCCGGATCTCAGCGTCTTTGCCGATGATTGCCGGACCGTTAATGTATGCACTTGGAGCCACCTTTGCAGACTTTGCAATCCAGATGTTCTCGCCTTTCTTTTCATACTCGTCCTCCGGCAGTGTGTTTCCAAGTTTTACAATAAATTCCCCGATTTTCGGAAGGACTTCCCACGGATAGGTCACTCCCTCAAAAAGTTCTCCTGCGATCGTCTCGTTGAGATCATAAAGCTCCTGTACTGTTAATTCTTTCATAGTGTTCCTCCTTCTATGACTTTTTCATTGATTTATAATAAGGGGACACCTTATCGTAGCAGGCTTTCAGCTGGTACTGATTGTTCAGTCCGACTACGCCGTTCGTCCTGACCGCGATAAAATGTTCCAGTTTCTGCATATATTCTTCTGAGGTGATCTGCCCTTCAGCCACCAGGGTCAGTCCCTTTTCCCAGCTGGCCGTCAGCTCCGGATTCAAAAGGGAGCGGATCGAATGATCCACCGCATCGTAAATCAGCTCTCCCATCAGCGTCGGAGTGATCACCTGGGTCTTTTTATTAAGAGATAAGTATTTGATATGAATCAGCTTCTTGAGTATTTCCGCCCGCGTCGCACTCGTTCCAATACCGCTTCCTTTGATCTGGGCCCTGAGCTCTTCATCCTCAATGAGCTGTCCGGCATTTTCCATGGCAAGAATCATGGAACCGGAGTTGTACCGCTTTGGCGGCGATGTCTCGCCTTCTTTGATTTCAAATCCCTTCACCGGGATCCGGTCTCCCTTCTTCAGCTTCTGAATCCGGGCAAACAGCTCCGCATCCGGAACCGTCTCCTCGTCCTCCTCTGACTTTCCTTTCTTATTGCCCGGAATGCCCGTCACTTTATAAAATCCTTCCTCCGTCAGAATCTTAAAGCCGGAGAAGAAATGCTCGCCTTCCAGCACCATCTCCAGTGATAGTTTCTGGTACACTGCCGGCGGGTAGAAAATCGAAAGGAAACGCCTCACAATCAGATCATATACCTTCGCACCGGTTGCAGATACGGACTTCAGCGCCGGAAGTCCCTGCCCGGTCGGAATGATGGCATAGTGATCCGTGATCTGGCTGTCATTTACATATCTCGTCTTTTCCAGTCCTTTGTGCGTCCGTTCCCTTGCGATAAACCCAAGCAGTTCTGCCGTAGGTTCATATTTCGCAAGCCCGTTCAGATTTTTGTGAATCTCTTTTGCCACCGCTGTGGAAAGGACTCTCGCGTCGGTACGAGGATAGGTGACCAGCTTCTTTTCATACAGCTCCTGCACAATCCGAAGGGTTTCATCCGGACTGATCTTGAACCGTTTCGAGCATTCATTCTGCAGTTCCGCCAGGTTGAATAACAACGGCGGATTTTTCTTTTCTTTCTTTTTCTCAACAGAAACCAGCGCGCCCATCCGGTCGCTGTCCATCAGCTCATCGATCAGCTCCTGTGCTGTTTCCCGGTCTTTGAACCCGTTTTCCCGGTACAGCTTCGGAGACATCTCATAACGGGACCCTTTGACTGCTTTCCATTCTCCCTGGAATGCGGCCCCGTCCGCGTCCATATTCGCAAGCACACGGTAAAACGGCGTCTTGACGAACTCCCGGATCTCCCGCTCTCTTCTTACCACCATCCCCAGCACACAGGTCATGACCCGCCCTGCCGAGAGCACCACAAAGTTTTTATGTAAAAAACCGGCAATGCTGTTCCCGTATTTCAATGTCAGAATTCTGGAAAAATTAATTCCCATCAGATAGTCTTCCTTGGCCCGCAGGTAAGCGGAAGCGGAAAGATTATCGTAGGCTGACAGATCTTTTGCCTCCCGGATTCCCCGCAGGATCTCTTCCTCTGTCTGGGAATCAATCCAGACACGCTTTCTCGTTTTCCCTTTTACTTTTGCCATCTGCTCCACCAGGCGGTAAATATACTCCCCTTCCCGCCCGGAGTCCGTACAGACATAGATCGTATCTACATCCTTTCGGTTGAGAAGTCCGCTTACGATGTCAAACTGCTTCTTCACATTCGGAATCACCTCATACTTGAATTCCTTTGGAAGAAACGGGAGGGTGCTTAGACTCCATTTTTTATATTTCGGGTCATAGGCCTCCGGATAGCTCATTGTCACCAGATGCCCCACGCACCATGTAACAATGCTCTCATCGGATTCCAGCCATCCGTCCCTCCGCTTCATATTCTGTTTCAGCGCCTTTGCAAACTCCTGCGCCACACTCGGCTTCTCTGCTATGTAGAGAGATTTCCCCATATTTACAATCTCCTTCTTTTACCTGCGGAAGATACGAAGCAGAAAATCAAGGAACGGCCTTTTTGCCTGTTTTTTCACCCTTGCCGCCTCCTGCACTGCTTCCTGCATGAACACCTCCTGGGCATCAACCGGCTGTCCCGTCTGTTCTTTCTTCCGGTAGTTGCCGGATGAATCCAGCGCCCTCGCCTTTACATTGTCCTCAAGCATAACCTGAATCATATGATTCAGCCTCTCCCTCACTTCAGGATCGTAAACAGGACATGCAACTTCCACACGCTTTTCTGTATTTCTTGTCATCATATCGGCCGAACCGATATACATTTTTTCTGAACTTCCCCTTCCAAAAATGAAAATTCTTGGATGCTCCAGAAAGCGGCCGACAATACTTGTCACACGCACATGGTCCGTGTACCCCTTTATCCCCGGAAGGATACAGCAGATTCCACGCACAAGCAGGTCGACCTCCACCCCGGCACGGCTGGCCATGGAAATCTTTTCAATAAATTCCACATCCGTCACTGAATTCATCTTCATGATAATCCGGCCGTTTGTACCTTTCTTTGTCTCTTCCTCAATCAATTCCAGAACCTTTTTCTTCAACGTATTCGGCGAGACAATCAGATGCCGGTAGGTGCCTCTTAAATTTCCCATGGACATATTCTGGAAAAAGACCGCCGCATCCTGCCCGATCTCCTGGTCTGCTGTCATCAGGCACACATCCGTATACATGGCCGCTGTCTTTTCGTTGTAATTTCCGGTTCCGACCTGAGTGATATACTGATACCCGTTTCGTGTCTTACAGGTAATCAGGCAGATTTTGGAATGAACCTTGTAGTTTTCAAACCCGTAAATCACCCGGCATCCTGCCTCTTCCAGCCGTTCGGACCACTCAATGTTATTCTGCTCATCAAACCGGGCTCTCAGCTCAATCAGAACCGTAACCTCTTTTCCGTTTTCCGCCGCAGCGCACAGATACTCCACAAGTCTTGCTTTCTTTGCAAGCCGGTAGATAGTAATTTTGATCGTCACGACAGACGGATCCGACCCCGCCTCCTTCAGAAGCTTTAAAAACGGCTCCATGGATTCGTACGGATAAGAAAGGAGAATGTCCTTTCTTCTGATCTGCTTCATGATGTAAGTCTCATCCTCCACCATAGCTGCCTTCTGCGGGGAAAACGGCTCATATACCAGTGTTCTCCTCAGGTGTTCCGGCACCTTTTCCGCTACGGAAAAAATATAGGACAGCTTCAGCGGCATCTTCGTCCGGAAAATCTGTTTCGGTGTAATGTGGAACTTCTCACAAAAATAGGTTTCCATGCTCTCCGGAAGCGGATTTGCCGTCTCAAGCCGGACAACCGCCATCCTTCTCCGCTTGCTCAGCGTCTTTTTCATCAGGACGCGGAAATCATCGTTGATATCCAGTGATTCGTCATCCGGTGAAATATCCGCATTCCTCGTCACACAAATATAATTCTTGTCGGATACTTCATATTTATCAAAAATAACCTCCAGATATTCCATCAGGATCTTTTCCATCCGGATATACCGGATATCGTGTCCGGGCAGAAAAAGGATCTCTGAAATATACTGCGGCACCGGAACAATTCCCATCATTTTTTTATTATCCTGTTTCAGACTTGCAACGACATAGATCTCCTTATTGATAAGATGCGGAAACGGATGGTTCGCATCTACAATCTGAGGGGAAAGAACCGGAAGAATCTGATCCTTAAAATACTTCTTTACATATTTCTTTTCCGGGTCCTGAAGCTCCTTAAAAGAAAGCCCGCAGATTCCATAGGGATTCAGTTTCTTTTTGATCTCCGCATAAGTTTTATCCCGCTCTTTGTAAAGCGGAGCCACCGCCTCATAAATCCGGTCCAGCTGCTGCTGCGCTGTCATGCCTGACCTTTTGTCCGTCGTCTGTACTTTCATGGAAGCCATATCGTAAAGACTTCCCACCCGGATCATGAAAAACTCATCCAGATTACTTGTAAAAATCGCTACAAATTTCATCCGCTCCATCAGAGGCACATCCGGATCTTTCGCTTCCTCCAATACTCTTTTATTAAATTTCAACCATGAAAGTTCCCGATTCTGCGTATATTTCAGAAGTTCCCCGTCCATTTTTCGCTCCTTTATTCTATATTTTGAAATCAGTTTGTCAGTCTGTCGTCCTTTCTATTTTACATGGTTCTCTACAAACGTGCAATCAGGGACGGGTAAAATTTCCCGTCCCTGATGAAAAATTCCATTCCAAGGATTTCTGCTATTTTGCCTGAATATATTTCTGTGCAGCCAGCGTCTCCGCACAGAGGATGGCGCCTCCTGCAGCCCCTCTTACCGTATTATGAGAAAGTCCGATAAATTTAAAGTCATACAGGCTGTCCTCTCTCAGACGTCCTACCGAAATGCCCATGCCGTTTTCATAGTCCACATCCAGAGCAACCTGCGGGCGGTTATCCTCCTCAAGATACTGGATAAACTGCTTCGGTGCGCTTGGAAGCTCCAGTTCCTGCGGAAGTCCGCGGTAATTTACCAGTTTCTCGATAAGCTGCTCTTTCGTCGGCTTTTTCTTAAAGTTGACAAATACTGCCGCCGTATGTCCGTCCAGCACCGGCACACGGATACACTGAGTCGTGATTACCGGAGCGGATGCCTTTTCGATTTTTCCATCACACACTTTTCCCCAGATCCGAAGCGGTTCCTGCTCGCTCTTTTCCTCTTCGCCTCCGATGTACGGAATGATGTTTTCCACCATCTCCGGCCAGTCCTTAAATGTCTTTCCGGCACCGGAAATAGCCTGATATGTCGTTGCCACCACTTCTGTCGGTTCAAACTCCATCCATGCAGTCAGAACAGGGGCGTAGCTCTGAATGGAGCAGTTCGGTTTTACAGCTACAAATCCGCGTGTCGTTCCGAGACGTTTCTTCTGCGCCTCAATCACTTCAAAATGCTCCGGATTTACCTCCGGAATGACCATCGGTACGTCCGGCGTCCAGCGGTGTGCACTGTTATTGGAAACAACCGGTGTCTCCGTCTTTGCGTAAGCATCCTCGATCGCGCGGATCTCCTCTTTGCTCATATCAACCGCGCTGAATACAAAGTCTACCGTGGAAGCAACTTCTTCCACTTCATTTACATTATGTACAATCAGCTTTTTGACTCCTTCCGGCATCGGTTTTTTCATTTTCCAGCGGTCTCCTACCGCTTCCTCATATGTTTTACCGGCTGATCTTGGAGATGCAGCCACCGTCACAACTTCAAACCACGGATGGCCTTCCAGAAGAGAGATAAATCTCTGTCCTACCATCCCTGTTGCTCCTAATATTCCAACACGTAATTTCTTTTCCATTGTATGGTCCTCCTACTCTGTTTCCAGTTCCTGCTTATAAACCTGAATTGCCTCCAGCATGGCACCTTTTCCCGGCGCTCCCTTTGTCAGACGTTTCTCAACGCATGTCTTCATGCTGATTGCGTCGTAAATATCTTCTTCAAATACCGGACTGACCGCCTTGTATTCGGAAAGTGGCAGATCATCCAGTGCACACTCCTTCTCAATGCACGTCAGCACAAGCTGGCCGATAATTCCGTGGGCATCCCGGAACGGCACGCCATGGTTCACCAGATAGTCTGCAGCATCCGTAGCATTGGTAAATCCTCTCCGGGCGCTTCTCTCCATTACATTCTTTCTGAACTTCATTGTTGCCAGCATGCCGGTAAAAAGCGGAAGGCAGCTGTTGACCGTATCCATCGCGTCAAAGGCCATCTCCTTATCTTCCTGCATATCTTTGTTGTATGCCAGTGGAATCCCTTTCATCGTTGTCAGCATCGACATCAGTGCCCCGTAAACCCGTCCGGTCTTTCCTCTTACAAGCTCCGCAATGTCCGGATTTTTCTTCTGCGGCATGATGCTGCTTCCGGTGCTGTACGCATCGTCGATCTCCACAAACTGATATTCATTGGAATTCCAGATAATGATTTCCTCCGAAAACCGGCTCAGGTGCATCATAATCGTTGAAAGTGCCGACAGATATTCAATCACATAGTCCCGGTCGGATACAGAATCCATGCTGTTCAGTGTAGCTCCGGAAAATCCAAGAATACTTGCCGTATATTCCCGGTCAAGCGGGTAGGTCGTTCCCGCAAGTGCGCCGCTTCCAAGCGGGCAGACATTCATTCTTTTATAAATATCCGAAAGACGGCTTCTGTCTCTCCGGAACATCTCGTAATATGCCCCCATATGATGCGTAAGGGTAATCGGCTGTGCTTTCTGAAGATGGGTAAATCCCGGCATAATGGTATCAAGATTATCCTCCATGATATGCAGAATCACCGTCAGAAGATCTTTCAGCAGCGCGTCTGTCTTCTGAACTTCTTCCCTTACATAAAGCTTCATGTCAAGGGCTACCTGGTCATTCCGGCTGCGGCCGGTATGCAGCTTCTTCCCTGCATCCCCGATCCGGTCAATCAGATTTGCCTCTACAAAGCTGTGAATATCCTCATATTCTTTCGTAATCAGAAGCGTGCCGTCTTCCACATCTTTTAAAATTCCGGCCAGGCCTTCCAGAATCTGATCCCGCTCCTGTTCTGTCAGGATCTGCTGCTTTGCCAGCATTTTGACGTGTGCCATGCTTCCCTCTATATCCTGTCTGTACAGACGCTTGTCAAATCCGATGGAGGCATTAAAATCATATACCATCTGATCGGTCTCTTTCGTAAAGCGTCCTCCCCATAACTGTGCCATCTGCGTTCCCCGTTTCTTTCTTATTTTAGTGAGTTAAACTATTAAAACATAATTTACCAAATTTTATTCTGTTTGTAAAGAATTATTTCTGTCTCTTTTTGAAAAGACACACCCGCAGTAATCCTGGCGGTAGAGTCCGTATTCCCCGGAAAGTTCCACGGAGCGCTTATATCCGTTCTTCTTTTTGAAATCAGAAAACAGGTAGGAAACCCCGTATTCTTCCTGCAGCTTCTGTCCGATTTCGTTGAGTTTCTGCGCATTCTTCATCGGACTGATGGAAAGAGTCGTCGTAAAGAAATCCATCTTCCTGTTCTTTGCCTCTTCGGCCGTCCGGCGAAGCCGCATCTCATAGCAGCGAAAACAGCGCTCTCCTCCTTCCGGAAGCTGTTCCATTCCCTTTGCCATGTCAAAAAAAACATGCGCATCATAGTCTCCTTCAAGAAAAGAAACCGGATACTTCAGTTTCTCATTCATCCGCTCAATCAGATGTCTCTGCTCTTCTGCCCGCTTCCGGTACTCCGCTTCCTCTGTGATATTCGGGTTAAAGTAAAAAACCGCGATCCGGAAAAAATCTGAAAGATACTCCATCACATAACTGCTGCACGGCCCGCAGCAGCTGTGAAGCAAAAGGGTCGGAACCTGCTCTTCCTTCCCGATTTTTTCCAGTATTTTTTCCAGTTCTTTTTGATAGTTTTTCTTCTGCTCCTGCATGGTTTCTCCTTTTCGGCTTTTATTCTACTGATAGTTATAATTCACATCTTTTTCTCTGTCAACATACATTATGATATAAATAGAAGGAGGTCAGCAATATGGATACCATCCTGAGCATCAATCATATCAGCCATTCCTATCATACATTAAAAGGGGAGACTCCTGCTCTTTACGATATCTCTTTTTCCGTAAACCAGGGTGAATTTCTTGCTGTTGTCGGGCCCTCCGGATGCGGCAAGTCCACCCTTCTCTCTCTTATTTCCGGTCTGTTACAGCCTGAAAAGGGGGAAATTCTCCTGCACGGAAAGCCGATTGAGGAACAAAGGGATAAAATCGGATATATGCTTCAGAGAGATGAGCTGCTTGAATGGCGCAGCATTTACCGGAATGTGCTCCTCGGTCCCGAAATTCAGCATTCCCTGAATCCGGAAGTGAAAAAAAGGGCCCATGAACTTCTGGATGCTTATGGTCTGGGACAGTTTCAGTCTTCCCGCCCTTCCGAGCTTTCCGGCGGGATGCGGCAGAGAGCCGCACTTGTCCGCACGCTGATATTGAATCCGGAAGTTCTCCTGCTTGATGAGCCGTTTTCCGCTCTCGACTACCAGACGCGGCTCAATGTCAGTGACGACATCGGCCAGATCATCCGCCGCGAAGGAAAGACCGCCCTTTTGGTAACCCATGATCTTTCCGAAGCCATCAGTCTGGCAGACCGCATCCTTGTACTTTCCAGCCGCCCTGCTTCTCTGAAAACCACAGTCAGCTTACATTTCGGTTTTCCAAAACCTGCAGACGATACCCCGCTGAACCGTCGGAACGCACCGGAGTTTAAAACCTATTTTAATCTGATCTGGAAGGAGCTGAATCAACATGAAAACCAAACAGACTGATCTTTCTGCTTCCCAGTCATCTTATCTTGCCGCCCGAAAAAAAGAACGGCGCCTTGTCCTGTTTTTCCGCATCGCCGTTCTGGTCCTCTTTCTTGTTCTCTGGGAATGGACTGCAGGCGAGGGAATCATCGATTCTTTTATTTTCAGCAGCCCATCCAAAATTCTAACCTGTTTCTTATCTATGGCAGCGGATAAGAGTATTTTCCCGCATCTTTCGGTCACGCTGTATGAAACGATCGTCAGTTTTCTTCTTGTCACCGGCATCAGCATCCTTGCTGCTGTCCTGCTCTGGTTTTCCAGAAAACTTTCCGCGGTTCTGGAGCCTTATCTGGTCGTTTTAAACAGTCTTCCAAAGTCTGCTCTTGCACCGCTTCTCATTGTATGGCTTGGCGCAGACCGGACAACAATTATTGTGGCCGGAATGTCTGTGGCTGTCTTTGGAAGCATTATGACACTTTACACCTGCTTTACAGGGACGGATAAAAATAAACTCAAGCTGATCTACACCCTCCATGGTACATCCTTGCATGCCCTTACCAAAGTCGTGCTGCCGTCTGCCGTACCTGCCATTATCAGCAACATGAAGGTAAACATTGGTCTCTGCCTTGTCGGTGTCATCATCGGTGAATTTCTGGCAGCCAGAGAAGGGCTTGGATATCTGATCATCTACTCCAGCCAGGTATTTAAAATGGATTGGCTGTTAATGTCTATCATCCTTCTTTGTATCATGGCGATGGTCCTGTATGCGGTCATCGGGCTTCTGGAACGTCTCTGCCGGAAAGTCCTGTGAAGAACTCCTGCAGAAAGGGCAGGATCCTTCTCTTGTGATCCTGCCCTTTCCTTTTCTTTATCCATTTATTTTGTACGGAATGCAGTTCCGCCGCCTGTCGGACCTGTTTTTCCTTTTTCTACAAGCTGAATCTGAATTCCTTCCATCCGCCTGTTTAGTCCTTCCGTGCCGGCCTTTGCTCCGTTTTTCGTCCAGCCAAGCCAGCCATAATCCTGTACATGCACCCGGTAATAGATGTCATATTTCTTTGCCATTTCACCGGTCAGCTGAATCTGAACCGCTTCCATCCGAAGTTTCTTCCCTTCTGTTCCGGAAACAGCTCCATTGCTCTTCCAGCTCTGCCAGCCGATATTCTGGACATGTGCCCGGTACTGGATTCCACCGGTGTATGCTGTATTTTCAAGGCTGATTTTCAAAGCTTCCATCCGCTTTGCGGCGCCGGTCACACCGCCGGTTGAACCGTTAAACGCGGTTGTATACCAGCCATAATCCTGCATATGAGCCTGGTATACTACGTTCTGAATCGTAGTTCTGTCTTTGAATGCCCCGGAGGTGCTTCCAGGAGCTGCTGCTCCTTTTGCCACAAGCTTGATCTGAATTCCTTCAATCCGTCTGCTGTATCCGGACGATCCTGCACCTGCTCCGTTTTTCGCCCAGCCAAGCCAGCCTTTGTTCTGCACATAGGATCTGTATTCGACATCTCCGCTGTACTGCGGGTACAGAAGATCTACCTTGAAGGCTTCCATTCGTTTGGACTCGCCAACGACACCGCCTGTTGCACCGTTAAGCGTCATCGCTCTCCAGCCGTATGTCTGCATGTGAGTCTCATAACCGACTCCTCCGGTTACCGCCTTCTCTTTGTAGACATTGGAAGTAGATCCCGGCGCAGCGGATCCTTTTGGAACTACTGCAATCTGAAGAGCCTCCATCCGTTTCTCATAGCCGGTTGTTCCCGCTGCGGCACCGTTTTTTGCCCAGCCAAGCCAGCCATAGTCCTGTACATGGGCACGATAATAAATATCATAATTTTTTGCCTGCGTTCCGGTCAGCTCAATCTTCACTGCCTGAACGGCTCTGTTCTGTCCTGTCGTACCGGATACCTGTCCGCCTGCGGCGTAAGTCTGCCATCCTTTATCTTCCACAAAGGACGTATAGCGTACACCCAGATCTCCATAACCGCTTCCGATGCTGAGCTTAAATGCCTCAAGCCGCCTGGACTCGCCCGTCACGCCGATCTGCACTCCGTTCTTTACTGAATTCAGCCAGCCATAGTCCTGCATATGGGCGCTGCCGGAGATGATATTTCTGTCGGATACACTCACTGCATTCTCATCCGGTTCTGAATCGCTCATCCAGAAATTCAAGTCTACAAACCCGTTGATGCCGCTGACACTTCCCTCGGAAGTACACTGCCACATATCATAGGTCCCCTCATAGGTACAGGAAGTATTATACTGTGCAACCCATTTGGACCATTTTTCATTTTTGAAAACAGAAGAGGTCAGTTTATACTGCCACCAGTATTTGCTGGCATAAATTCCCACCTTATATCCGGATGCGGAAACCTGATCACAGAATGTCTTGGCAATGGTTCCGATCGTGGTATTGCTTACCGTTCCGGTCGTATTCTCATCTTCCAGATCATAGTACACTCCATATGCCGGATTGTGACCTTCTAAAAGCCGCAGCACATGAGCCGCTTCGCTTTTTGCATCTTCTGTATTTTCCGAATAGGAATACAGGTAAACCCCGTATGGAATTCCCAGACGTTCACATTCGGATACGTTCCGCAGCCACTGCCTGTCATCGTAGGATGTGTAATTTCCACCGTATCCGCAGCGGATAATGGCGAAATCAATCCCGTCATTCTTCACTTTCTGCCAGTCAATCGTTCCCTGATGATGGCTGACATCAATTCCTTTCTTTGTCGCACCTTCAATCACCTGTCCGATGCTGTTCATATATTTTCCGTTGACTTTCTCCCATGCATACGGATAGGATGCAGCTCTGGAGTAAACCTGCGGCTGATGAACCGGTTCTCCGTTTTGATACCGGAAACTGTTTTCCTTTAACTCTTCCGGTTCTGTCTCCCGTGTCTCAGGCACTTCTGTATCAGCTGTTTCAGCCGTATCTGCCTTTTCCGGCTCTGTGCTTTCACTTTCTGTTGTTCCTTCTGCCGGCTGAGTCGTTTCCTGCTCTCCGGAAGCATCCTGCTGTGTCTGCTGCTCCTGCCCGGAAGCATCACTCTCCTGCACATCCGGCTCCGCATCTTCATTCTGCGTCTCAGGCTGTACAGTATCTTCCTGTATATCCTGTGACTGCTCTGATGCTTCTACCGTTGCAATCTCTTCTCCGGAGGTATCTGCCGCGTATCCTGTCGATGCCGGGCCAAGGGAACCTCCTAAAATCAAGCATAGACTGAGGCCGAGCCCCAGTAGCTTATGCACATTCCTCCTCATCTGTACTTTCATTCCTTTCATTGATTCATTTTACGCATACTACGTTCTCTATCTTATCACACCTCATAATCACTGTCAAAATCAACAATGGATCCGGTCCTTCCAATCATTGCCAGTGTGATTCACTGCACCTTTATTCCTGAAATTCCATTGTTACATAGTAACCCCTGTCTGTTTCTTTAATTTCTTTTACCGTTCCTTTTCTTGACTTCAGGCGGTCCCAGCTTTTATACAGGCCGCTCATGGCAACCGATGGTTCAATCAGATAACTGTATCCTCCAAGTGCCTGCAGTTCCGTGATTTCCGCTTCCTGACCTTCTTCGATCAGTCCCGGACGTTCCATTTTAAATTCCATTGTTCTCATTTTTGTTTCCTCTTTTCTATATTATCTTTTCCTCTTAATAGCAAAAAAGAACCGTAACTCCCTGGATTCTGTGAATCTCCTGAAATTACGACTCTTTTTTCTGTAAGCCGGAAATCGGACTTGAACCGACGACCCCTTCATTACGAGTGAAGTGCTCTACCGACTGAGCTATTCCGGC